>Ga0209379_10001136_pt1 | contig 18294 bp, 12 predicted proteins | sample tdDd001_FD_187124 | JGI IMG/M metagenome (GOLD analysis project Ga0209379, IMG submission 187124) | Marine sediment microbial communities from the Atlantic coast under amendment with organic carbon and nitrate - tdDd00.1 (SPAdes)... | ecosystem: Environmental > Aquatic > Marine > Coastal >...
ACATTGCCAGCTTTCCTTTCTCCAAATGTAGCTAAGGTATTAATTGATACTTTCGGTATTGGTGGAATTGGTACAGTTGACGAGGACATGAAAATGTTTCTTAACTAAGAATTAAAATTTTACAACTAAATCAATAGATACATGGTGACTATCCGGTCACTATGTATTTTATACAAGCATTTGATAGGCAACTATCAAATAGATTGAAACAAAAATCTTGTTAGTAGGATTGGCGTTAGATCATATTTGGGTTAATGACTTAAACTGTTCAGAAAAGTGTTCATTCTTTTTTGAACAGTTTTTGTTTATTTTGAACCTAAGGTTTATGTCCTTAAAATAAAGTTATTGATGAAGAATTGGACAAAGTTTTTTAAGAAGCATCATAAGTGGCCCTCTTTGGTCCTTACTATATTCATACTCTTATTTGCGGTATCTGGTATCGTAATGAACCATCGCGAAACTTTTTCTCCGATAGATGTTAATCGGTCTTTCTTAGGTAGTGAATATCAGTATAAGAATTGGAATAAAGCAGCGGTAAAATCAGCTTTAACACTTGAAGGTGATACGGCTTTAATTTATGGTAATATTGGTGTTTGGAAAACAACTGACAATTACAAAAGCTTTAAAAATCTTAATCAAGGTTTCCCCGATGGAATTGATAACTCTAAAGTTGAAAAATTACTTCGAACCAATACTGGGGATATATATGCTGGCACCTTACTGGGGCTTTACAAGTACAAAAATAATCTTTGGAAGAGAGTTGATTTGCCTACTTCAGAAAAGCGTGTGGTAGATTTACTTGAAGTCAAGGGAAGTTTTTATGTGTTAACTCGCTCAAACCTGCTAAAACAAACTTCTTCTGGTTTTGAGAAAGTTAATATACCAGCTAAAGCCGATTATGATGGGAAGATATCTTTGTTTAAAACCTTATGGGAAGTTCATAGCGGCGAAGCCTTTGGTTTGTTTGGGAAACTATTTGTCGATTTCATTGGTTTAATTTTTATTCTTTTATCCATTTCAGGAATCATTTATTTTATATACCCTAGTTGGATAAAAAGCTTGAAAGCCAAGGGTGAAGGCGTAAAGGGAAAAGCAAAATTTCTGAAGTTCAATTTAAAATGGCACAATCGTTTGGGATACTGGATGATTATATTCTTAATGCTATCTGCCTTAACAGGTATGTTTTTACGACCGCCATTATTAATACCAATTGCCAGTGCTAAGGTTGATAAATTGCCGTTTACTCATCTCGATGATCCTAATCCTTGGTATGATCAGTTAAGAAGAATTACATATGATGAACAGCTTGATCGTATTTTTTTAGCAACCAATGAAGCTATTTATTATTCTGACGATTTTTTTCAAACAGCACCCAAACGATTTTCGAGTCAACCTCCCGTTTCTGTTATGGGCGTTAATGTTTTTGAGGTTGTTAAACCCGGACAATATCTTGTTGGATCATTCTCAGGTTTATTTTATTGGATTCCTGATCGTGATTTAATCTTCGACTATTTCACTAAAAAACCACATGTTCCTGTTAGAAGAATGGGACCACCTATCTCGTCGCATCCTATTGCGGGATATTTGCGAGATGCTGATAATCGTGAGTTTGTATTCGATTATAACTTGGGAGTAGGGAATATGACAGATGATGGCTTCTTCGTAGATATGCCTCAAGAGATTCAAGAATCTCCAATGTCCTTGTGGAACCTTTGTTTGGAGATTCATACAGGAAGAATTTACCAATACATTTTTGGACCGTTTTATATTCTTTTTATCCCTTTATCAGGGTTAACACTACTTTGGATTTTAATCACGGGCTTGATCTTATACTTAAAAAGACGGAAAAAGTAATTGGAAAAGAATGATGAAATTTAGCTTCGAGTTTTCTTGGAGCTTTTTATTTTCTTGCAATTTGTAATCATTGGATTAATTATCTTTAAAAATGTTTATTTTAGATAATTAATATTCTAATCCTATTACAGATGGCAGATCTCGGCTCATACCCTCTTATTATAGCAGGATGTTTAATCATTTTGCTTTCGTTTATTTTCACTAAAATTGCTAACAAAACAAATGTTCCTGCAGTCCTTATGCTTATTGGTTTGGGCGTGCTTATACAGTATGGTTTAAAGTTGATTAAGGCACCAGAAATTGATTTTTTTCCAATTCTTGAAGTGATCGGAATTATCGGTTTGATCATGATTGTGTTGGAAGCTGCCCTGGAACTGGAACTGAAGAAGGAGAAAATTAAGGTGATTTTAAGGTCACTTTTGATTGCGACATTGGGTTTAGGCTTATCATTATTAGCTGCTGCGGCTATTATTTTCTATTTAGTTCCAGAAATGGATTGGTTTACAGCTTTGCTTTATGCAACGCCACTTTCTATTCTATCAAGTGCCATTATTATACCAAGTGTAGGCAACTTAAGTGAAGAGAAAAAGGAATTTCATATTTATGAAAGTACATTTAGTGATATTATAGGGATCATGTTGTTCTATTTTGTTTTGAATGTTATCGAGTTTCTAAACCCAGATCCTTTAGCTACATCAGAGATTATGCACCCTATACTTAGTTTTGCTATTAGTGTTGGTGTATCTGTTCTGGTTGCATTTGCTGCAAGTTATTTACTTTTGTATATCTTTCAGTTTATAAACGAAGGAGCACGTTTATTTCTATTGATATCACTTTTAGTTCTATTGTATGCTGTGGGTAAAATGTTACACCTTTCACCATTGATTATCATTCTTGTATTTGGTGTTATTGTACAAAATAATGAGCTCTTTTATCGGGGTTTTTTACGATCTTATTTTCATAAAGATAAGTTTCAAATTTTGAAACGGGAATTGCATGTTATTACCATGGAATCAGCTTTTGTGGTGAGAACTTTCTTTTTTGTAATTTTTGGAGTCAGTATATTGGTGTCTAGCTTGTTTAGTCTGAAAGTGTTTGGTGTTAGCTTGTTGCTTCTGGTTAGTATTTATGCCATACGGTGGTTGTTTTTGCGAGCATTCTTAGGATTCGATATTTTTCCACAACTTTGGATTGCACCACGAGGTCTGATAACAGTCCTTTTATATTATGCTATCCCTCAGAAATACAGCAATGAATCTTTCGATTCAGGAATTCTCTTATTTATTATTATTGCAACAAGCCTTATTATGACATGGGGATTGATACGGGCAGCCAAAAAACAAGATATTCCTTTAATTATTAACCCCATTATCGATGAAGAAATGATTAAAGATCAAGAGCCCAATACTTCTCAGAATAAGGATAATATAGAATTAACCGATGATTAGAGTGATATTAATTAATTTCGAAGGACAAACTCAGGATAAAATTTCTTCCAGGGGCTGATATCCCTGATGAATAGGGGCGATAAGCTGTATCAAAAATATTTTCAATGCTGAAGCCAAGAATAATTTTGTCTCTAAATTGATAGCTGTTATTTAAATTGACACATATCCATTCAGGAGAATAGGGAAGACCATTTTTATCTTTGGCATAAAGGTGAGGCTTACCTTTTTCTGAATTTGCAAGTTTTGAATTCGAAATTTCACCATTGTATTCTACAGATAGATTCGAGACTAGTTTTTTAAACTTGTATTTTAAAGCTAAAGAAGCAAACGTTGGAGGTACATGTCTTACAGGACTTCCGTCTTTATATTCTCCTTTAGAGCGATTGTAGTAAGTATTTAATAATAGATTTGAAGTCAACTGAGCTCTGGCTTTTAAACTGATACCATAAATGATAGCTCTATCATCATTTACGATTGCTTGAACTTGGCTTTCAACTCCATCATACATGAGAGTCGATTGACCATCAAATATGAAATCTCTACGAACCATGGCATCCTTTAAGATGGAATAAAAACCGTTAACGTCAACAAAGAAATTTTTGTTAATAGTCTTTCTAAGGCTAAAATCTAAATTATAAGCATATTCTGATTTTAAATTTTCATTTGGAACGACAACTTTTCCAGGTTCAGAATCAAATACTTTACCAATATCATCCATATTTGGAGCTCTAAAACCAGTCGTCATATTTAATTTTAACAAATAATCGTTTTGAGTTTGTAAAGTTGCACCAATGCTCCCATTAAGAGCTCCTGTGTTTAGGTCTAATTGATCGAATGGGAAGTCATAGAACTGCTTACTCAGTTTTGATTTTATCCAGATATGAGAATAACGTAAGCCACCATTTATAGTCAACTCATCATTAAGTTTCCATTTAATATTTGCATAGGATGCAAGGCTTGAATAGCTTGAGTTATCAGGGTAACGACTTGCTAAGGCTGAAATTTCTGAACTAAATATGTTTTTTTTGTGAGCTGTCGAATTTAAATAATTATGAAGGTATTCTTCTCCATAAAATAGTTCTAATTGCTTATTAAGCTTTTTATTAAAATCAATATTTACCGAGAAGATATCTAATTCCTCGAAACGCTGACTAATATTATCGTTGTTTAACTTTCTTGAGTGTCTACTTTCTTTATATGATTGATAAGCTGAAATCAATTTAAAACTATCGTAAATAATATTTTTGCTTTTGTTGGTGATATTCAAAGAATGTAACTGTAGCTTTTGGGGACCATAATACCATTCTGCATACTTAAGTTTGTCACCAGAATACTGATTTAGTCTATCGTATCTGGGAATATTTGAGGTAGAAGAATAGAGAAAGTTATATTGAAATTCTGTGTTTTCAGAAACTTTGTATCTCAGTTTTTGAATTATGTTGGTTTGATCAAATTTGCTTCCTTCTTGCACATGAGGGTGAGGGTTTTGAACGATTTGATCTTCATTGTTTTTTCGGATTACATATTCGTTCCGATTATATTGATTTGTACCATTTCGTCCCATCTTCAAATCAGAATAATCTGATTTACTTAAATTACCCGCATAACTCCATTTGTGATTCCCTACAAAATAACGTGTATGAAGTCCGAGTTCATGGTTAGCTGAAGCATATTTAGTTTTGTGGTTTAATTGAAACGTAACACTAGAATCAGTAGAAAACCTTGGCTTTATGGTATGAAAATCCATCACGCCACCTATAGCATCGCTACCATAAATTACGGATCCTGGTCCAAGAACGACTTCTGCAGATTCTAAGCTATTGGGGTCAATATTCAGAAGATTTTGCAAATTTCCACTTCTATAAATAGCGTTATTTAAACGAACACCATCCAGTACTATTAATACTCTATTGGCAGCAAATCCTCTAATCATTGGACTTCCTCCTCCCATTTGACTTTTTTGAATAAATATTTGCCCGCTTTCTTTAAGGAGATCTGCAGATGTAGAAACCTCACTATTTTGAATTGTTCCATTGTCAATGAGAACCAGATTGATTGGAACCTCGTCTGGATTTTGTTCCCATTTGTTGGCAGCAACAGTTACCTCTTGAATTTTGAACAGTTGTGGAGATAGTTGTACAATGAAGCCATTTTCTTCAATTTTTTTGTAGGTAAGATGCAAATTTTGAAAAGCAGGGTGTTGGAAGAAAATTGTCGCATCCTTAGAAAAAGAGGATATATCTGCCTCTCCTTTGGCTAAACTAGTTGTGGATGATTTCTGTGTATAAATATAGACATCTTCGATAGCCTTCTTATTAGAAGCATTAATAATTTTAATCTTTTGAGATTTGGAAGCGAACGTACTGATTAAAAGGAGACAGATGAGTATAAGTTTTTGCATAGAATCACTTTCGTTTCAACTTCTAAATTAATTGTGTTTATGAACAATACAAAAATATAATAATCTTTGATATAAATGATCAAAAAAAAGCTTGTCAGTTATGACAAGCTTTTTAGTTTTTGAACTATTTTGTATTACTTCATACTAAGTTGATCACCTTGATCATAAACAACATCTTTAGGGATTCGGGCTCTTTGAATTCGATATAAATCATTAAGGAGTTCATTGTGAATATAACCTTTATCTCGAATTAGTTCGGAAGCCAATTCGTAATCACCATTACCTTGAATCTCTAATATTAATTTTGAAAGAGATTCTATCGCTTTCTTCATTTTATAATCATTGATTTTATATGTACCCGTTTTAGAATCATATTTGAATGCTTCATGTTCTTTAAAATAATTGAATCGAATCATGTTGGCAATACCTTGTGCATCTGTTACACCAAATCGGATAGAGCGAAAAACATCCGCCATATAAGTCACGTAGTTATCCACGATATCAACATTTTCAAGTTGATTCATTTCATGTAGTTTGGTAATGAAAAACATTCTCAGAACATCATTTTTAACTTCACGAATAACTGCATGGTGTTCTTTCAGTGCATCTTTAACACTTCCTTTTCCATTTATAGTTTGTGAAACACCAAGGCTGTTACTAATTTCATAAAATATGGTGTTCATAAAAAACGATGGGAATTTAACACGTTTCCTTTGCTTTTCATCGATAACAAGATTCGTAATTGGTTGAAGAATTTTCTGAAACTTAGCTTCCATTACATTTTTAAAATGAACTTTTCTAGAATTTGTAACAACGCGTTCTGTTCCTATAGGTAGATTTAAACCAATTAGTTTATTTCCAGCATTACAATATCCTGAGTTGTATAAAACATCATAAACTACGATGTCCGAGTTGGCATCTGGTGTTTCTGCTTTGTATTTATCATCAACAGGTAAGTTTTTTTGTAGATAGGGAAGAAGTAAAGAGAATTTCTTAACGTTATTGGTCCACTCCATATTTCTTAAAAGAATAAAGGCACCATATGAGTATTTTGTCCATATTAAATGATCTTCAAGGTTTTCAATTGGACCAGCAATAAAGTCAATTTTATTATCTTTCATATTTAGCCAAAGCGCATCACTTTTTTCGAAATTATCCGTTAGTAAATCTTCTGCACGTTGTAGTAGATATTCTTTAAACTCGTCGCATTCACATAATTCAGCACCTTTACGCATATGTGCAACGGCTTTATCTATTTGTGTTTTATAGGCAATATGGTATGGTAAAACCTGATAATCGCCTTTAGGATCTTTTTTAATTACAGTTAGGGGGTCAAACTTTTCATTTCCTGGGATAGCAAAGAAATCATTCTGATTCATGTCGTTTGGAAAAAAACCAACACCTAGTGGGCGTGGAGGATAATCATCAGTAAATGGGGAGTTACCATCTAATCTGTCCCAAGGTCCATAATTAATCATTGCATATGCCTTGATATCAGGATCATTACCCATTTTTGCCATGAGTTCATTTTTATCGCCATAGGCTTGCAACCAATATAATTCATCAATGGCGTCAGCAGCTTTTAATAGGTGCGAGAACAATTTGGTATGTCCTTCAGATAAACTGCTTAAATCTGCATTTAGCTTTACACTTGCGTAGTTGGCAAGCTTACGTTGCATTACGGTATCCTTTGTTGTTTTAACTTCTTTTTTATTGGGTTGGCAGGCAATAATAGAAAAGAGAAGAATTAGGATGCTTAGGTAGAAATGGTTGTAACTTTTCATAATCGAGGGCGTTTAGCGTTAGATAATTAATTGGGTTCTGTTAGCAATTATTCTGTGTAAACAAATAAAAAATGAATTGTTCATTTCTAAGTTAAGGATTGTTTCGATGAATTACAAGAAAATTTCTATTCGTAATATATCGCTTTAAAAGAAGTAGTAATTTATTGATTTTAAATATGGTGTTGGCTATGAATAAATAAAAAAAAGCTTGCCTAATTTGAATCAGACAAGCTTTTTTTTAGTCTTTTTTAATCTCTTCGGGATACTCTATTCGTGCATGATAAATATTTATGAGCATCTGAATGAATATTTGTTTAACCTGATGAATGTTTTTAAAACTGATATCCGCCATCTCAAATCGGTTTTCGGATATTTGTTTGTTAATAAGATTGACAACCAAATTTTCTATAGTTTCTGGTGTTTTTTCTTTCAAACTTCTCGATGCTGCTTCAACTGAGTCAGCCATCATTAAAATTGCCGTTTCTTTAGAGAAAGGATCTGGTCCGGGATAGGTGAATTTTTCTTCATCAATTTCTTTATCTGGATATTTGTTTTTGAAAGAAGTGTAAAAATATTGCACTCGACCTGAACCATGATGCGTTTGAATGAAATCTATAATTTGCTGAGGTATTTTGTGCTTTTTAGCAATCTCTACTCCATATTTTACATGATCTGTTATAACCTGTGCCGATTTGTCAAACTCCAAATTATCATGAGGGTTTCTATTGGTCATTTGATTCTCGATAAAATACGCAGGGTTTTTCATTTTACCAATATCATGGTAAAGTGCACCGGTTCTCACTAAAAGGGGATTTCCTCCAATTTCATTAATTGCAGCCTCAGCAAGGTTAGCTACGGTAAGGGAGTGTTGGAAGGTTCCGGGTGAGTGTTGAATTAATTGACGCAAGATAGGGTGATTTTGGTTTGCTAATTCAAGTAATGTCACATCGGAAATAAACCCAAATAGTTTTTCAAAAATATATATAAGAGAATACGAGAATGTAAGTAATAAGCCATTTATTGCAAACCACATAAAGTTTTTCCATTCAATTTCCTGGATACTACCTTCTTGAGTAATCGCGAAAGCAAAATAGATAATACTATAAGTGAAGAATGTAATGATTGCTGTAATAACGAGTTGCCCTCTACTCTCGAGTTGTGGTAGAGAGTATATTGCCATGATACCTGCTGCTAATTGTAGAAATAGAAACTCGAAACTGTTAGGAGCCAGAAAACCACATAGAAGCAAGGAAATCATGTAAATGAATAGAGCTGTTCTCGAGTCGAGTAAAGTTCTAAGCACGACAGGAATCAAGACAAATGGGATAATATAGATGTTGATGTTCGGAAATTTATTTACCAAACTTGAAAAACTAACGAATAGAATTATTAAGAGCAATATAAATAAGAGCTTTTTATTGTCTTCAAGTATCTTTGGGCGAAAATTCCTTAGGTATAAGAAAATCAAAATCAAACAAGCCAGAATGAGTAAAATCTGGCCTCCCATAATTAGGTAATGGCTTTGTGAGGAACCTAAGATACTTTCATATTCGTGCTTTAATGATTCTAATATTCTGAATGTTTTATCATCAATAACATCCCCAATTAGGGCAATACGAGTACCTGACTTCACCATCCCTTTGGTCAGAGAAATACTGCTTAACATACTCGTCTTAACCTTTTCAGACATATCTTCATTATAAAGAAGATTTGGAGATAAATAGGTATCTAGGTTTAAATTCTGAAATAAAATATGATAACTTTTATTTTTGAAATCATTTTTTAGTCGTTTACTAATATATTCATAAGCAATTTTGGGTGTGTATAAGCTTTTGGTTTCAATTTTTTCACTTACATTATTAATAGAACGATTAATCTTTATAGGTAGTTCTTGTTTAGCATTGGAATTTTCAATAATTCCAACATTATAAATTCCAGCGATAATATCTTGAAAGTAGAGAAGAAGGCGTTTTTTTTCTATGAGAATCTTTGCCTCCTTGTATCCTAGTATTTTAAACTCTTCGGATTGAATATGGGGCATCCATTTCTTTTCGAAATTGGAATTAAATTCGTTCTGAATGTTTTTTAGGATTTCAGGCTTGTATTGATAGTAAGGAGAGTAGTTTGCAAGCAAGCTATCTCTGTTTTCGTTCAACTCTGCCTCTGTTTTATGAATTGCAAAATCGAAAGGAGCAATTAAAGTTTCGTGCATCCAAGGTTTACCCTTTTGATATTCGTATCTAAAGTTACCTATATTAGGATATATTATGGATAGAAGACCTAAAGCAATCGTGAAAATTAAAACACGATATATGATGTTGATATTCTGTCGAATCCAGCGAAAGTATTTTCTCATATTTAATAGATTGGGATATGTCTTTAATCTACAATTAGACTCAAAATATTCAGATAAAAGTAATCATTATCCTTTAAAATATGGATCAATAGACTCTTTTTACAATAATAATAAGCTATAGACGAAAAAGGAGGTAATTGATTTGATTTATTTATATATTTGATACAATTACGTTCAACAAAAGAATTTAATATTAATCAGTTCCTAAAACTTGTTTTGAAAATGACTTATGGCATTTCTGATTTAAGTATTATTCCCGTTCGAAGTGAGCCAACCGAAAAAAGTGAAATGGTTAGTCAAATTCTTTTCGGAGAGCATTATGAAATAATCGAACACACAGATAATTGGTCGAAAGTTAAGTTGGCTTTCGATGGTTATGAAGGGTGGATTGATACGAAGATGATTACCAATATTGGACAAGAACTTTTCAATAAATTGAATAAGCACTTTCCTGTTGTAGCCAATGATACATTCAATCTCGTTTTTCAAGAAGCTGATTATTCCAACAAGCTTATTGTTCCAGGTAGTTCATTTCCCTTTTGCGATTTAGATAAGAAAACTTTCGTTTTAGCTGACAAGTTATACCATTATCAGGGAATTGTATCATCTAATGGGAATAAAACAGAAGAGCTGAGGGATTCGCTTATTGAGTCGGCCTTGAAATATTTCAACGCGCCGTATTTGTGGGGAGGACGTACTCCTTATGGTATAGATTGTTCTGGACTAAGTCAGATTGTATATAAACTTAATGGTATTTGTTTGCCTCGCGATGCAAGCGAGCAAGTTATGGAAGGTGAAGTTTTGACCTTTGTTGAGGAAGCTTTACCTGGTGACTTAGCTTTTTTCGATAATGAAGAAGGTGCTATTACTCATGTTGGGATTATTTGGGATCGACACAAAATTATACATGCTTCAGGAAAAGTACGAATTGATAATGTAGATCATATTGGAATTTTTAATGTGGATACTCAGCAATATTCACATAAACTTAGAGTGATAAAAAGGATCATCTCTTAGTTCAAATTTATGAAATACAAATAATGCCACTATTCAATGAATAGTGGCATTATTTTATTCTTAATATTTAAACCTTATAAGAAAAGTAGTAAACTCGCCGCCATGACTGCCATACCTGCAATCAGTCCATAAATAGCAATATGATGTTCTCCATATTCCTCTGCAGTTGGTAAAAGTTCATCTAACGAAATGAAAACCATAATGCCTGCAACACCACCAAATAGAGTTCCAAAAATAGTATCATTTAAACCAAGAAAGTAATAGATTAAAATAAAACCGATTAATGCACCAATAGGTTCAGCTAATCCTGATAGAAAGGAATAGAAAAAGGCTTTTTTTCTACTACCTGTTGCATAAAAAATTGGTACAGAAACTGCGATTCCTTCGGGAATATTGTGAATGGCGATTGCTACTGCAATGGGAATGGCTATTGTTGGATCCGTTAAGGCAGCTGCAAATGTTGCTAAACCTTCAGGAAAATTATGAATTCCAATGGCTAAAGCTGAAAACATCCCCATTCTCATCAATTTTTTATTTTTTGCTTTTGTCTCATCAAGATCTTCAATTTTTTTAACCTCGTGAGGGTTTTCATATGACGGAATTATTTTATCAATTATAGCAATAAAAAGAATACCTCCGAAAAATGATATTACTGTATAAATGGTACCATTTACCTCGCCATGAATACCAACTAATGCATCTTTTGACTTTTGTAGGATTTCTACAAACGAAACATAGATCATGACACCAGCAGAGAAGCCTAGTGATAAAGATAAAAATTTGGTATTTGTTCGCTTTGCAAAAAAAGCAATAGCACTCCCAATTCCAGTTGATAAACCCGCAAATAAGGTTAAACCAAATGCAAAAGCTAATGTTGGGTAATCGAATTCCATATGTTCTATTTTGAATAGTGTTTAGTTTTGATGCCACAAATGTAGTTAATCTAGATGAAATCTAAATAAGTTTAGATAGTTTTGCTTGACTTTAAATAAATCAAGTCTTAAATTTAGTATAAATATCGATGCATGTTTAATTTAATGATTCTACTATGACTTATTTTATTTCAGATGAATGTACTGCTTGTGGTGCTTGTATGAATGAATGCCCTGTTGATGCCATTTCCGCAGGAGATATATTTATCGTCAATGCTGACGACTGTATTGACTGTGCAGCTTGTGCAGAAGTTTGTCCTGTTGATGCGATATCGGAAATTTAAACTCCATTTTATAAAATAGTAAAAGGGAATATGCTTAGTTGCGTATTCCTTTTTTTTGTTCACCTGTTCTTTGTTATTATCTAAGACCCAATATATTCATAATTATTCCTCTAGTTTCAAAATTATCTTGATTAAAGATATCTCTAGTGTTTACGTATTTGTAATAATTCTCGATGATAATTTTGATTTTATAAAGAATTACTATGGTCAGAATTGAATCTTTTTCTCCATATTTTAACATTTAGTGACAATTTTGGATAAAATCCTATTGTTTATACTCTGCTTTATCAGTGACAAACAAAGGATGATCATAATAAAAAATATGCCTACGAATCTGTGTTGTTATGTTTTATGCTGTTGTTTTGTTAATTATTTGAAAACAAAGGCCTGTTAATCAATATAAATAAGAACTTTCTCAGTTTTAATATATGTATAATTATATGTATTGTTCTATAATCTTTGATGATTATGTTGTGTTGAGGTGCCATCGTTATTAAGTAGATCTTAATTAACTAGAGCGATTGCTTATGTGTAATTCTTTAGTAATTAGCAAGGTAGGACATGTTAAATATTTTTAAAGTTTGATTTTTTTCGTTAAATTATATTCTTGTTGACTTCAAGTCATTTTTTTAACTAAAAAATTAATCTATGAAAAAACTGACCTTAGTTGTTTGTGTTTTCATGTTAACATTTTTAATTGTTAATGCACAAACAAAGCAAATCACTGGTACAGTTACCAGTGCAGATGACGGCCTAGGCATGCCAGGAGTGTCTGTTGTAATTAAAGGCACAACTGTCGGTTCTAGTACCGATATTGATGGTAAGTACATTATTGAAGCTCAAGCTTCAGATGTGCTCACTTTTAGTTTTGTTGGAATGGTTACCCAAGAAGTACCAGTAGGTGACAAAACTATAATTGATGTTGTGTTATTAGTAGAATCAATCGGTGTAGAGGAGGTTATTGTAACCGCAGTTGGAATTAAGCGTTCCGAAAAAAGTTTGGGATATTCTGCAACGAGTGTGAAGAGTGATGAGTTTAATAAAACGGCACCTTCCAATATCATGAGTGGTGTTACAGGTAAAGTAGCCGGTGTTCAAATTTCATCTTCTTCTGGAGCTCCTGGAGCATCAACAAAGGTTGTTCTTCGTGGTTATTCTTCTGTTGGAGGTAATAACCAACCTCTTTACGTTGTAGATGGTGTACCTATGAATAATAGTACGGCAGGAACTGGAACTTTAAACGATGCTGTCGACTTTGGTAATAGAGCAGGTGATATAAATCCTGACGATGTTGAGAGTATGACAATTCTTAAAGGTGCTTCTGCAACAGCTCTTTACGGGTCTCGTGCCGCTAATGGAGTGATTATGATTGTGACGAAGTCTGGTTCGCAATCAGATAAGCTAAATGTATCGATTTCATCCTCAGTTGAATTTTCTCAAGTGGCTAACTTACCCGATTTTCAAAATGAATTTGGACAAGGTTGGGATGCTGTTTGGAGATCTGATGAGAATGGTTCTTGGGGCCCCAGATTTGATGGGAAGTTGAGACCGTGGGGAAATACTGTTGACAATTCACAGTTGGTTAAGCCTTTTGTTGCTCAAAAAGATAATCTCAAAGATTTTTTTGATATTGGAAAGACTTATAAAAATTCAATTTCTGTAAGTGGTGGTGGAGATAAGACCACTTTCTATGCTTCTTATTCTAATGTATCTGCAGATGGTTTTATACCTACGGATGCTGATGAGTATACCAGAAATACGTTTGCACTAAAGGGAACTCATGAAATTACTGAACAATTGAAAATCTCGGCATCTGTAAATTATGTCGTGAAAACAGCTAATGCGGTTGCTGTGGGTCAGCAGCTGTTGACAGGTGGTGAGCCTTTAATGGGTGAAATTTATCAATTACCTCGAGATTTTAGTTTGGTTGATGGCGAAGATTACAACTCGACATTTTACAATTTTGCTAATTTTTATACTCCTTATGCCTCTAATCCTTATCAGTCTATTGGAGAGAATTCAAATTCTCAACGAGAGAATCGCATCTATGGAAACGTTGGCTTAACTTATGAACTAACGCCTGAAATCACCCTGTCTTATAAATTAGGAACCGATGTTGCGAACACGCATATTAAACAATCTTCAAATGCTTTCAGCTACAAGGGAACTAATAATTCTTCAAAGCAAGATCTTATTGGTGGTCAGATGGAGAAAGAACGCTATAATTCTGAAGTTAACTCAGATTTATTAGTCACTTTCAAAAAAGATTTAAACGAAGATTTTAATTTAAACTTAATTGCAGGTTGGAATGTTAATCAACGTGATTTTAGAACGTCATATATATTGGTGAATAATTTAGATATTCCTGATTTTGATCATATCACAAACAGTGCTTCAACACCTATTGTAGAGTATTTTGAGTCACAAAGGAGAATATATGGTGTTTTCTCACAAGCGGATATTGCCTTTAGGAATTATCTGTTCCTTAATGTTGTTGCTCGTAATGACTGGTCTTCAACATTACCTTCTGGTGACAATTCATTTTTCTATCCTGGAGTTGGTCTGACATTTATCGCAACAGATGCAATCCCTGAACTGTCTAAAGTTTTTAGTTTTGCAAAACTACGTGCCTCGTGGGGAAAAACAGGTAACGATGCTGATCCATATTCTTTAGTAAATACCCTAGCTAAAGGTAATGTGAGTTTAGGTTTTGGTGATTTAAGATTTCCAATGACTAATCCTGTTACTGGTCAGAAGGTTATGTCTTGGGAAGTTTCGAATGAGTTGAAAAATCCAAATATTAAGCCTGAATTGACTACTGAAATAGAAGTAGGAGCTGACTTGCGATTTTTTAATGGTCGCTTAGGTATAGATTTTGCGTGGTACAAAAAGAATACGAAGGATCAAATTACAAATGTCGACCTGCCTTCTTCTTCGGGTTATACTTCACGTATTGCTAATTTAGGTGAGATTCAGAATAAAGGTATCGAAGCGGCTTTATCCATTAATCCTGTTAAAGGGAAATTGACATGGAATGCTTTGATCACATTTACTCGAAACAGGAGTAAAGTAATTTCATTGTTGGATGGAATTACCAAACTAGACCTAGCTCCCGTAAATGCGGTTGAGTATAGGGCTGAAGTAGGAAAACCTCTTGGTGTGTATTATGGACAGGATTTTGAACGTGACCCTAGTGGGAATATTGTTGTGAATCCTGCAAATGGAATGCCCAATGTAGCAACCGATAATGTTTACTTTGGGGACTCAAATTATGATTTCACTATGGGGATGAACAATACCTTTAGCTATAAAGGATTCGATTTATCATTCTCTTTAGATTGGAGACAAGGTGGTTTAATGTACTCTCGTACATCATATTATATGTCTTTTACAGGTAATGGTCCATTAACAACTTACAATGATAGAGAAACTTGGGTTGTTCCAGGTTCGGTCGTTGATAATGGAGACGGAACTTATTCTGAGAATACGACCCCGATTGCAGCAGATGATTTAGATAGTGGTTTTTGGACTCTTCCAGGTATGGATAGAGCGAGAGTTGTTGATAAGTCATTTGTTAAGCTTCGTGAATTGACCTTAGGTTATACTATTCCTAAAAACATTACTTCAAAATTTGGACTGGAACGTGTAAACCTTTCTGTTTATGGAAGAAATTTAATCACATGGAGAGCATCTGAAAACAAATTTGTTGATCCTGAGGCTACAACCTTTGGAAACGACTTGACATCAGAATATGGTGAGTACGCAGGTATGCCATCTTCACGTAGTTATGGGATTAGTTTAAAAGTTAATTTCTAAGAATCTAAAGATGAAAGATATGAAAATAAAATATATAAGTTTAGCCGTTTTTATGGCTCTGATAAGCCAGCTTTTTATGGCTTGCGAAAAGGATTATTTGGAGATCAATACAGATCCCAATTTTCCTACAGAGGTTCCAGGCTACGTGATATTCCCGGCAGCGGTAATGTCTACCACAGGAACTTTATCGACACAAATTGGTATTACCACAGGAATGTGGGCTCAGCATTACACACAAAGTAATGTTGCCAATCAATTCAAAGAAATCGATCAGTTTAATTTGACTTTCAGCGACTATGATCGCCCTTGGAGAGAATTTTATTCGGGTGCTTTAAATGATTATTTAGCAATCAAGAACTTTGCTGAGGCAGATGAAGACTGGACTATGTATTTGATGGCCACAGTAATGGAGGCTTATACATACCAGTATATGGTTGATTTATGGGATAATGTACCTTATACGGAGGCAGGAGTAGAATTTCATCCCGTATTTGACAAAGGGCAAGATGTTTATAATGGTTTATTGGCTTCACTTGATTTGGCATTATCCAAAGAAGTTTCCGATTTTCCAGGTAATTTAGCTAAGTACGATATGGTTTTTGGTGGAGACATTTCGCTTTGGAAACAATTTGCGAATACTTTAAAACTCAAATTGTATATGCGTATGTATGGTGTTAACGAATCTGTTTCTAAACCAGCAATTGAAGCTTTATTACTAGCTGATAATTTATTAACAACAGATGCAGGAATTGTTTCATTTGAAGATGCTGATAATCAGAGAAATCCTTTGATGGAGTACAACTTTCATGGCCTTAATACAGGTAATAATCTGGTTGCTTCTAAAACCTTATTAAGATACCTGCAGATTAATGGTGACCCTAGGGTAGAGGAGTTTTATGATGTTAATAATGCTGGCCTTTATGCAGGTCTCGCTCAAGGAGATTATACCAATACAGAAATCTTGAATGGTGAATTATCTTTAATTAGAGAGGTTGCAACCAAACCTGTCTTCTTTATATCCGAAGCCGAGTGTTATTTTTTACAAGCTGAAGCAATTCTAAGAACAGGAGGAAATCCTAAGGTAATGTATGACTTAGCAGTTACGACTGCTTTAATGCAGTATAATGAATCAGCAGAAAGCTTCCTGGAATCAGGTGGAGCCTACGAATTTCCATCAGGCGGAAGCTTTGACGAGCAACTTGAGGCTATTATTCAACAGAAGTGGGTGGCTCTGTTCCAGGGAACAAACTCAACTGAAGCCTATATAGAACACGTAAGAACAGGATATCCAACCGAAAGTGATTTACCTTATGGTGATGAAAATGGTTATATCTACGGACAATTTACTTATCCTGTGAATGGAGTAAGTTCTGGTGTCTATCCTAAGCGCTTACCTTCTGTAAAAGATGAAAATCAAAATAATCAGAATGCTGATGATTTAGTAGATGCATTTCAGCCCGTATGGTGGAATAAATAGTACTGATATTTTAAATGAAAAATTATGAAGAAAATAAATTATATAATTGGAATTCTCCTCTTAGTTGTGGTATGCATTTCTTGTGATAAGGACTCCGAAAATATCTCATTTCAGACTGATTATCCTGTGCTTACAATGACTGGTGACGCCTTAATTGTGATAAATAAGGGAGATGATTATTCTGAACCTGGAATTGTAGCAATGATTGGTGAGGAAGAAACAGAAGTTGTTACTGTTGGTAGTGTTGATGCAAACACACCAAATATTTATAAAATTGATTACAGTGCTGTAAATGCAGATGGTTTTAGTGCTTTTGCAACCCGATATGTTATTGTTATGGATCCAGGGACTACGGCAGGTAACGATTTTACAGGTACCTACGAAAGAACTTTTTATGGGTCGCCTAGAAGTGGAACTTACTCTGATTGGGTATTAACATCTACACCAGGAGTTTATACAGTGAATGATGTGGGTGGAGTTGACAATCCTGATTATGAGTATGATGTAACTGTGTACAATGTTACAGGTAATATGGTCGTATTCCCGGTTCAGCCTAGCGATTTAGGTGGAACTATTTTTGCCAGCTCGACTGGTGGAGGTACGATCCCCGATCTTATTGAGATGAGTAATGAGGGAGTTTACATCTGGAGTGTTAAAGGCGCAGGCTATGGTACTAATCCGAGAACATTTGAAAGACAATAATGGTTATAAATTTTAATTTTGAAATTATGAAAATAAAAAATATAAAAATTTTACTATTTGCATTTTTGTTTTTGCCACTGATGTTAGTATCATGTGATGAAGATGATAAAAATGATGGTATCGATTTTTTAGAAAATGATGGAACCAAGGCAGAACAATTTGCGGGTGACTGGTATATTGTTTTTCAACTTGAAGGAATAACACTTACTAATCCTGCAAAAAT
>Ga0209379_10001137_pt1 | contig 18277 bp, 17 predicted proteins | sample tdDd001_FD_187124 | JGI IMG/M metagenome (GOLD analysis project Ga0209379, IMG submission 187124) | Marine sediment microbial communities from the Atlantic coast under amendment with organic carbon and nitrate - tdDd00.1 (SPAdes)... | ecosystem: Environmental > Aquatic > Marine > Coastal >...
TGTTTTTAGTGGCGAGTTTATTGAAAAAAGCTTTAAAACGAGAGATTGATTTTGTTGCGAGATATGGTGGTGATGAGTTCGTTGCTGTAATGACAAATATTGATTACGATGGTGCTTATTTGGTAGCTGAAGAGATGACCTCCAATATAAGAGAACATGCCATTGAACATACTTATTCACCTATTGAAGACATAATTACAATAACCATTGGTGGGTATACGTTGGTACCGGAAAATGATGCTTCTATGGAACAAATTATTCATAATGCGGATAATGCACTCTATAATGCAAAGGACAAAGGTCGTAATCAAATCGCATTTTGGAACGATATTAAGGATAACTAATGAAAAAAGTAATTTTTTTGATTGCAATTATTGCTGGTGTAGGCATAAGTCTAATAGCACCTAAAGAGGCCAGTGCAATTGGTATTATCGGTGGAGCAGATGGTCCTACAGCAATATTTTTAGCGAGCAAACAGCCTGTAGGCTCTTATGTTGCAATTGGTGCAGTCGGTTTAATATGCATTGTTATTGGATTGATTTTAATGAGAAAAAACAGTGCTGTGAATTAAATAACACTTTTACTTTTATTTTATAATACTATGGTTTATACTATAAACAACGTCAAGGTTCTATGAGAAAAGCAACCACTTTTCTAATAATGGAGTCTAAAACGACAAGAAACGAATTTCGTTTTTTGTCGTTATTTTTTTTTGGAAGGAGTAATTATGCAAGCATTTAATCCAGAAGCAATAGGTGTATTCGGACTTGTTGTGACAGTATTTGTCTTCGGTTTAGAACAATTGGGTATTGGAATTAAGGGTGGTGACCATACTGAGATTTCGAAAGAGGTTTCTTATGTAGCATTTTGGTTTGGAGGAGTTGCTCAAGTATTAACAGCGTTTATGATGTCGATATTTGGTTTTGCAGGAGAAAAATCCACATTCCTAGCAACTGTATTTGGACTTTACGGATTCTTTTGGTTGGTAGCAGCAAATCACTTTAGACACGGTGGTGACAAGAAAATGCTGGCTAATTTCTGTGGTGCGACAGGTGTCATAACCGCATTCTTAACAGTTGTTGCATTTAAGTTGGGATTGATTTGGCCATTAGGTATTGTGTTGTTCTTAATCATTTTATTGATGGGGGCATTGGTCATCTCTTTATCAGGTATCAAACCAAGTTTTATAAAAGTTGCAGGTGTCCTTAATATATTAATCGGTATTGGTGGTTTATTCATTTTCTGGTCTGCAGTCACACACGGTTTACCACTATAATAAAAAGGCATCATTTTCATTATGAAAATGATGCCTTTTTTTATGCCACTTTAACTTTTGGTTCCTTAACAATTTTAGTTTCCCAAACACCAGATTTGTAGATAACATATCCGATAATACAAATAACAAAGTTACTGATAATCATAGCAAACCAAACAGAGTTGGTCCCGAGATTAGTGAACTGCTTGAATAAAATGATCATTGGTATTCTTAAAGCCCATAGTCTTCCGGCAGAAATGAGTAATGACAAGCCGGTATGACCTGATCCGATAAAGGTACCATTTAGTACTGAAAAAGCTGCCATCAAAGGAATCGTTGCGATAATAAGTTTCAGATACCAAGTGGCCTGTTCGACAATTTCAGGAACATTGTTAAATTGTAATACTATATTCTCTGCGAAAATAAATATGATTGCACCACCTGCAATTAAGATAGCGGAGGACAATAGAAAACTTACTTTTACAGATTGTTTTGCTCTTTTTAGATTATTGGCACCAAGATTGGTACCAACGATTGCACCAAGGGCACTACCGATACCCATTGCGGGCATTAAGATTAAGCCTGTAATTCTATTACCAATACCAAAAGCGGTCAGTGTTGAAACACCAAATCCGATAACAAATCTATTCAGAACACCAAATCCAAACGATGACATCACACTGCTAATCGAGGCAGGAAAACCAATCTTAAAGATATGTGTAATAATTGTTTTATCCAGTTTAAGATCATGATAATCCAATTTCATATGGCGTTTGCTGTCTTTGAATAAAGAGGCAATAGCAAAAGTTATAAATAAACCTCTAGAGAGTATGGTAGCAATTGCAGCACCTGCAATACCCATATCAAATACAATCATAAAGATAGGATCTAAAATGATATTGAGTGTTACGGACAGTATAGAAAAAAGCATTGGTGAAAAAGTGTCACCTTGAGCTTGTTTGATTGAATTGAATGTGAAAAATAGGAAAATAGTTGGTAATCCTAACATCATGAGTCGAAGGTAGGTAATACCATTTTCTAACACCATATCCGTTGCACCGAGTAGCGATACAATGTTGGGTGTAAAGATGGCTCCGACAATACCGAGAATTATGGATGCCAAGAATGAAAAGGTTAAAGCTTGTGCAGCAACCTGTTTGGCATGAATTTCGTTATTCGCACCAATATATTGTGAAATCAAACTGATACAAGCAGTAGAAATACCCGTTCCAAGTGCGAGTAACATACCTATTGCTGGAAATATCAAGACAATTGCTGAGAGCATTTCTCCTTCAAATCCTTTGATCATTTCATATTGACCTACCCAGTAGGTATCTGCTAAGTTATAAAGCGTCTGCATCAAGTTTGACATCATGACAGGCAGTGCCATTGCCAAGACGACTTTGTACATAGGTGCTTTTAACATCATTTCTTTTTTGTTTTTCATTAGACCTCCTAGATGAACAAATACTATTATAGCATAGATGTTTCGGTAGTCAAATGTTTCGTGTACAGAAACATTAAATTGTCAGGCGGCATCATTATAGTTTCATAAATTATATGGTATTATATTGAAAAGGAGACTCATATGTTATTAGAAAAATCTGTTATAGATAAAATGACTCTGTTAGACATTATAGATCAGGATATCAATGTTTATAAAGAAGAAGATTTTGATTTGAATCATGCTTCTCAAGAGTTGTTATCTAACCATCAAAAATTTATCATGATATATAATCAAAAGAAGTGTGCGATATTATCTACTTTTGACTTGTTAGCATTACATGCAAAAAAAGAATCCTTAGCAGATGTGAAATGGCAAATACCTTTAAAGGCCTCATTGACGTTTAGAGAATTCTTAGACCAACACGATCCTGACAGCAGATATTTTACAGTAATCAGTGATTTAGGACATGGGTTTATTGATAAACATAAAGTACTTTCTATGTATCAAAAAATTGATGAAGAGAATAATGCTTTGATTACTTCAATTTTAGACAATATCGATTTAGCAATCAGTATTGTGGATACCGACTCTAGGGTCAAATTTTGGAACAAAGGTGCCGAAAAATTGTATGAAATATCAAGAGATAGGATATTGGATCATGTTCTGACGGATTATTTTCCAAACGCACTTTTACCAACTGTGGTAAAAAATGAGCAGAAAGTTGTTAATGTCTATAACCTACCAAGAGAGAATTGTCATAATCTGATTAGTGCGAGTCCACTTTATAGCAAAGGGATTCTCATAGGTGCTATTGGATATGATCGAGATATATCTGAACAAATTAAAATAGCTGAAAACTTGCAAGTGACTGAAAGCAGTTTAGAAGTATTACAAAAAGAATTACAAGCAATTGGAGAAGAACGTTATTCATTTGATAATATGATTGGGGAAGATCCAAGCTGGAAAGAAGTTGTTAAATTAACGAAAATGGTTTCTAAATCCATGTTGAGTATATTGATTTCAGGAGAAAGTGGTACAGGCAAAGAAGTACTTGCAAGAGCGATTCATATTGAAAGTATGAGAAAAGGTTATTTTGTGCCAATAAACTGCTCGGCGATTCCAAAAGATTTATTTGAAAGTGAATTATTCGGTTATGAGTCAGGCGCTTTTTCTGGTGCAGCTAAAGCTGGTAAAGTCGGGAAATTTGTATTTGCAGATCGAGGGACTATATTTCTTGATGAAATTGGGGATATGCCTTTAGAAATGCAGGCAAAACTTCTTAGAGTTTTAGAAGATGGTGAAGTGACCCCGGTGGGAGCCAATGAACCGATAAAAGTTGAAGTTAGAATTATTGCCGCTTCAAATAAAGATCTGTTAGACTTATGCGATCAAGGTTTATTTAGAAAAGATTTATATTTTAGACTCAATGGAATAGCGGTACATTTATCACCGTTAAGAGAACGACCACAGGATATTAAGTTGCTGGCAATTAAATTTTTAGAAGATATGAAAATTGTATATGGCAATAAACAGTTAAAATTGCCAGATTATATACTTGAAATGTTATGTAATTATCACTGGGAAGGTAATATCAGAGAGTTAAAAAATATCATTGAGAGAATGGTTATCCTATCAAATAATAACGGATTAGTAGAAATATCAGATAGATTTTTACCCGACGTTATTAGAAATATGGCTATTAGTATGAAAGTAGGGCCTTCTTACTCGTTAACGGACTTATTAGAAAAGACTGAGAAAGAGGCAATAACAGAGGCACTGTCTCAATCAAAGTCGAAATCTGATGCCGCTAAACTCCTAAAAATACCTAGAAGTACATTATATTTTAAGATGGACAAATATGGTATCAAACACACGTCGGAAAGTTGACACACTGTCAGAGAATTGACAGTTCAAAAAGTTTTTTTAATTTTACCTAAAATTTAGAAAACTCAGAAAAGTCGCTAATTTCAATCAAAGTAGAATGAATACGAAATTAGTCTAAAATCATTGAAAAACATTATCAATTAGATGCGTCAGAATACTGACGCATCTAATTTTTTTACCCACTAATTTACCCATTTTAACTTGGCATGATATATGCATTATATATAAGAAAACTATGGGGGAAAGATCGATGAGAATACAAGAACATCCAGTTTTGGATTTTAAAAAAGGGAAAGAAGTTGAATTTACTTGTAATGACAAGACCATTATGGGATACGAAGGCGAAACCATAGCAGCTGCTCTTCATGCATCAGGTGTGAAAGTGTTAAGTCACAGTAGTGAAAATCATAGACCGAGAGGGTTCTATTGTGCTATCGGTAATTGTTCTTCTTGTTTAATGGAAGTTGATGGGATGCCAAATGTTAGAATTTGTACAGAACCGTTGAAAGCGGGGATGGTTGTATTGTCTCAAAGTGGTAAGGGGGAAATTCGATGAAGCATGTGGAAGTATTTGTTGTAGGAGGCGGACCTGCTGGATTGTGTGCAGCTATATCTGCAGCAGAGTCGGGCGCTGATGTAATAGTCGCTGAAAGAAGTTCTATCTTAGGGGGACAGTTAATCAAACAGACACATATGTTTTTTGGATCTGAAAAACAATATGCTGGTACTAGAGGAATAGATATAACAGATATCTTAATCGATAAACTAAATGAAATGGACAATGTTAAAATATTAAAAGATACAACGGTATTGTCTGTATATGAAGATGGTGTTATTTCAATAGAAGAAAATGGTGTTTATAAAAAAATTAAACCAGAACGTATTATTATTGCAACAGGTGCTTCTGAAAAATCATTAGCATTCCCAAATAATGATATGCCGGGAATTTATGGTGCTGGCGCAGTCCAAACACTTATGAATATCCACGGTGTAAGACCTGGACACAATGTTTTAATGGTTGGTGCAGGTAATATCGGGTTGATTGTATCTTATCAGTTGATGCAAGCTGGTGTTAATGTAAAAGCGATTCTAGATGCTTCTCCTACTATAGGAGGTTATTTGGTACATGCATCAAAAATTAGACGTATGGGTGTACCAATTTTAACAAGACATACTGTAAAAAGAGCTGATGGTACAGACTCTTTGGAAAAAGCAACTATCGTTGAACTCGATGAAAAGTGGCAAGAGATTCCAGGATCTGAACAAGAATTAGATGTGGATGTTATGTGTGTATCAATTGGCTTATCACCACTATCAGAACTTTTATTCCAATCAGGGTGTGAAATGGCATATATAAGGGAGTTTGGAGGTTATGTACCACTTAGAAGCATCAATCTGAAAACTTCTCAAGATCATATTTACATTGCAGGTGATGTAGGTGGTATAGAAGAGGCAAGTAGTGCTATGGTAGAAGGTCATATTGCTGGATTGGCTGTAGCAAAGAGTATCAATAAAGTTCATGAAAACTATGACTTACTTTATAAAGATTATCATGAACAGCTTGCATCACTTCGAGCGGGTCATGCAGGGGATCATATTAGATCGGGTTTAGAGAAGGCGACTATATAGGAGGACGTATGTTAGAAAAAACGGGTATAGCATCTGAAGAACAAATAGCAAGTAGTTTTCCTTCTATGGAAAGATTAGAAAAAGGTCCTGTGGCTGTCATTGAATGTTTTCAACGCATTCCATGTAACCCATGTGCTACATCGTGTAAAAAAGGTGCAATAGTACCTTTCGTAGATATAAATGATTTGCCGGATTTGAATCACCAGAAGTGTAATGGTTGTTCATTATGTGTATTCAATTGTCCAGGTCTAGCGATAATGGTTGTTGACTATACTTATTCAGAGACACAAGTCAGTTTTAAATTACCATATGAGTTTTTACCACTGCCTTTAGAAGGATCTACTGTAATGGGTCTTGATAGAAATGGTGACGCTATTTGTGACTGTGATGTTTTAAAAGTAACGAATTCAAAAGTAATGGATAGAACACCACTTGTGACCGTGGCAGTCGATAAGAAACATCTTATGACATTTAGAAATATAAAGGTGGTGCAAGATGGAAGATAAAACAATAGTATGCAGGTGTTCTGATATAACAATTGAAGATATTAGAGAAGCAATAAAAAACGGTTATGAAACATTTGAGGAATTAAAACGTGTTTTAAGAACCGGAATGGGTCCATGTCAAGGAAGAACTTGCATGCCTATTATTTTAAGAGAAATATCAATTATGACAGGTGTACCAATTGAACAATTGACACCGGGAAGAAACCGTCCACCTGTGAATGCAATTAGTTTAGGTGCCATAGCGGATCAAGAGGAGGAAGCTGATGAATAAGACTGCTGAAATCGTAATAATCGGAGGTGGTATTTCAGGTGCTGCTATCGCTTATAATCTTGCTAAAAAAGGCATGAAGAACATTATTGTTGTAGAGAAAAAATTTATAGCAAGTGGTGCTACAGGTTCTTGTGGTGCTGGTATCCGTCAACAGTGGGGTACAGAAATGAATTGTAAGATTGCTAAAATGTCATGTGAGTTTTTCGAAACCGCTAATGAAGTTTTAGAATATGATGGCGACATTGAATTTAAACAGGGTGGTTATTTATTACTGGCCAGTTCGGAAAAGGAAAAAGAGCAATTTAAGAGAAATATTAAACTTCAGAATTCTCTTGGAATTCATTCCAAAGAATTAACCTTAGATGAAGCAAAAGAAATTGTACCAATATTAAATACTGATGATTATGTAAGTGCTGCTTATTATGAAAAAGATGGTCATTTAAATCCATTCCATACAACTCTTGCATTTTCAACTGCTGCAGAGCGTTTAGGTGTTGAGTTCATGAAATATACAGAAGTAACTGACATCATTGTTGAAGGTGGCAAGATAAAAAGTGTTGTAACGGATAACGGAATAATAGAAACTAATAAAGTCGTTAATGCAGCAGGTGGCGATTCACAGTATGTTGCTAAAATGGCAGGGGTTGATATTCCGGTTTATTCTGAAAGACATCAAATCTTGGTGACGGAGCCTGTTGATCCAATTCTATCAACGATGGTAATGTCATTTACAGGTAATTTTTACTGTCAACAAGTACCGCATGGCGGTATCGTGATGGGACGTGGAGATGCTGGTGAACCTAGAGATGGCAACATTAATTCGGGATGGCATTTCCTTGATGAGATGGCAAAGACGATCACAAACTTGTTACCACCTTTAAAGAAAGCGATGGTTATTAGACAATGGGCTGGTCTTTATAATTTAACACCTGACAGACAACCGATATTAGGACCTGTTTATGAAGTTGAAGGTCTATATTTAGCGGTTGGATTCTCAGGACATGGATTTATGTTTGGTCCAGCAACTGGAGTTTTAATGGCTGAAATGATTATGGGTGAAAAGACATCAATAGATATAAGCGCATTAAATCTTTACAGATTCGCAAAAGGTGAATTGGTATTTGAACCATCTGTTGTATAAAGAAACGATGCGTGTTATAGTATAACTGTAATTTTAGAAATTTATTTTACACTAACTATAATTCTGAATGTTGAAAAAATTATATGATAGTCTATAATAAGATTAGAAGGAATTGACTAAGTAAGTTGATATTAATAGGAGGGAACAATTGAAAGTACTTAAAGTTGCAGTTGAAAAATGCATAAGTTGTGGTGCTTGTGAAGAAAAATGCTCTACATTGTTTAAAAAAGAGAACGATAGAGAGAAATCATGTATTCAGATAAATCCTAAAAATGGTGGTAGAGTTATTAATGTCTGTAATCAGTGTGGACGTTGTATAGATGTCTGTCCTCCAGAAGCACTAAAAAGAGATGCATCGGGTATTGTTAGATTAGATGCAAAAAGATGTGTTGGTTGTTTAATTTGTGTAGGCTTTTGTCCAACGAGTGCCATGAGGCAACATGATGATTATTTAGTACCTTTTAAATGTATTTCATGTGGTCAATGTGTAAACGTCTGTGAGCAAGGTGCATTAGTATTATAGGAGGGCGAAATGCAAATCGAGAAATTAAGAAGTGAACATAAACTTCTAACGGAATTTAAGTATGATCTACAACCAATAGAAAAAGGGTATGCAAATCGTACGTTATATATCAATTTATCAGAAAATCATATAGAGTCACAACCCGTTACACAATTTATGAAAGATAAATTTGTCGGTGGAAAAGGCTTTGGATTGTATAAATTATGGCATGCCGTAAAGCCTGAAACAAGATGGCAAGATCCTGAAAATGAGATTATTATCGCACCAGGTCCAGTTGCGGGTATTACTCAATATCCTGGTACTGGAAAGTCGTTGGTTGTTTCTATTTCTCCATTAACAGATATGATTATCGACAGTAACGTTGGTGGTTATGTTGGACCGTTTTTAAAGTTCTCAGGCTGGGATGCTCTTGAGATTCAAGGAAAAGCTGAAAAGGATGTTATTATCGTCATAGATGGTAATGATGGTACTGTTAAAATAGAAGAAGCGCCATTAGAAGCTGTTGATGGACATGTTTTAGGTGAGCAATTAACTGAAATGTATGCTAAAGATGAAGATGATATGAGAAATGTATCTGTTGTGACTGCAGGAACGGCGGCAGAAAATACATTGATTGGACTTCTTAATTTTACTTTCTACGATACAAGAAAAAAAGTAGCTAGATTAAAGCAAGCCGGTCGTGGTGGTATTGGTACTGTTTTTAGAGATAAAAAAGTCAAAGGTATTGTTATTAGATATGCTGGAACTCACGGTAATATGAACAATGTTGATGATATTGCACCTATCAATAAAGCAGGTATCACAATTCATAAGCAAATTGATAAATTAGATGATGTTCAGTGTCGAATGAGACAGGTTGGAACAGCAAATATAGTTGAAGTAATGGATGCATATGATCTATTACCAACTCATAACTATCAATATGGTTCTCATAAAGATACAGTGAAGATAGATTCACATACATTTATTAAGAATTATTTATCACAAAACTCACCAGATGGTTGTTGGTATGGCTGTTCATTATCTTGTGCTAAAGCTGCTGAAGGATTTAAGTTGGAATCAGGTCCTTATAAAGGTGATAAAGTATGTGTAGATGGTCCAGAATATGAAACTGCAGCAGGTTGTGGATCTAATATTGGTGTGTTTGATGCACATGCAATCTTAGAACTTAACTTCTATTGTGATACTTATGGAATTGATACAATTTCATTTGGTACCTTAACTGCTTTTGTCATGGAATGTTATGAAAGAGGGATCATCACCAAAGAACAAACTGGTGGATTAGAGCTTACGTTTGGTAACAAATGGGCAGCTTATGAGTTGATTCATCAAATGTCTAGAGGTGAAGGGTTCGGTAAAATAGCTGGACTTGGTATTAGAAAAATGAAAGATGTCTTTGTGAATGAGTTTGGTGCTGATAGAGATTTCTTGAATGATATTGGTATGGAACAAAAAGGTCTTGAGTATTCAGAGTATATGTCAAAAGAATCATTGGCTCAACAAGGTGGTTATGGTCTGACTAATAAAGGACCACAACATGATGAAGCTTGGTTGATCTTTATGGATATGGTAAATAATCAGATCCCTTCGTTTGAGGATAAAGCCGAAGCACTTCATTACTTCCCAATGTTTAGAACTTGGTTTGGATTATGTGGTTTCTGTAAATTACCTTGGAATGATACTACACCTGAGAGTAATGCAACGGCGGACGAACCTGCAAAAATGCCTGAACATGTTCAAAATTATGTGAATATATTTAATGGTGTTACAGGGTTATCGATTGATAGAGACGAACTGATTAGACAATCAGAGCGTGTGTATAATTTCCAAAGAATCTTTAACATTAGAATGGGTAAAGGTTTAAGAGTACATGATGCAACACCATATCGTTCAATGGGACCTGTTACTAAAGAAGAATACTTATCAAGAGAAGAAAGATATGATGGTCAATTAAAAGATATCATTGGTTTAGATCCAACTGAAATGTCTTTAGAAGATAAGATGGCTGCAACTAGAAAACACCGTGAAGCTCAATATGAGAAATTAACGGATGCTGTTTATAAACGTCGTGGATGGACGCCAAATGGTGTACCAACTGTTGAAAAACTATCAGACTTAGGTATGGATTTACCAGAATTAGTTGAAGTGATTAATAAACATTTGTAGAAAAGAGACGTTATGATTCAAGTGAATAATAATCCGTTTCCATACGATAACAATATGACTATATCTGATATTTTAAAGAAAAAGAAATATATGGATCATATGATTGTTGTACGGATTAATGGTAATCATGTTAGACCAGAAGAATATAATACTAAAGTTGTTAAAGACGGCGATGATGTAAAAGTCATTCATCTCTTTGGTGGCGGTTAAAAGTGGACTCTGTCCACTTTTTTTATTCCTATACAAGATGAGTTCCGTTTATGCTAAAATGTTATAGGGGGGATACTTATGCAAAAGAAAAGCTTATTAACTACATTTTCAATCTCAGCCATTTCTGCGATTATTGGTATTGTTGTATTGTTAGGTACTGTGATGGTTGTATTTATGATAAATGATATTGAAGAGGCAGAGGAACTTATAGAAGAAAGTATACTATCTTACCAAACAGATCTTCAGGTTCCATTTGATGAACTGAGTGAGAAGTTTGATGAAAATCAAATTGGATATTATAATCAAACCAGTTCAATGTTAGATTTGACTAAAGAGTATTTATTAAAGTCGGATGGTTTATCAGATAAAGACGACATGGTGAACTCAAGTTTCATAATGAGGCAATTGAATCTTCTTCCTGAGTCACCACATGAAGGTTTTTTTGTATTAAATAATGATGGGGATGTTATTGTAGATGAAACGGGTTTCTTAAAAGGCAATCTAACAGATTTGGTAGATGATACCGGGGAAAAAGTGTTTTCGTATCCGTTGGAATCAAAAAACATATCAGAAATTTCTTTTTCATCTTCATGGGAAAACATGAATGGGCTTGAGACTTATTATGCATCCTTAAAAAAATTAAATGAAGACTATTATATAGGTTTGATGACGAGTAAAGATGCTGTTATGGAATTGTATAAAAACTACCATCTGTTAAAGTTTCAAAGTGTGACGGATATGCAATCTGCTTCCTATACAATTTTGGAGTTAGAAGGTAAATTAATTCTAGGCAATATCAATTTTACAAAAGCTGATATTGATCAGTTGATTAAAGATAGCAGTGTTGGAGAAGTTACTTATTTAGAACATGAAACATATGGGAATATATTTTATCAAGTTTACCCAGAACTGAACTGGATCGTTATCAATCAAAATCGACTACTCACTAAAATAGATCAATTTTTGAATGAAGAAATTGATAGAAGAAACTCTCAATTGGTTTTTATAATTCACTTGGTTGTTGTACTTGTAGTACTAATGATTATTGGTTTTGCAGTACTTTCACAAAGGGTTAGAAAGAAAATTGAGCGTCAAATGGATGTGTTAACTATATCTGCTAAAGAGAAGAACTTGATAACAGAACCAGATATACAATATCAAGAGTTCAAACAAGTGGTAAAGGTTTTTAACAAACTTATTAAAGCTAAAGAGTACACAATAAGTTCAAAAGAAAAGAATAATGAGCAAGAGTGTAATCAGTCTTATTTAATAAAAATGATTAAATATCAACTGATAGATTCTAATGTATTGGCTAAAAAGGAATCTTTTGATTTAAAACAACTGATGTATGAATGTCTTGAAAGCCTGAAGTTGGAAAATTCGGTTTTTAAAGCAGAAATCATTTGTGAACAAGATATTGATATGACTCAAAATAAAACACTTATAAAAGGATTGGTTCAATTTGTTGTAACCAATTTAATTGTCAATTCGGGTTATTTAGATAAGAATACTATTACAATAGAAATATACGCAGACGATGAAAATGCACATCTCTCATTTACTAGAAATGTAAATAAAAATCAAAAGACTCATGAAGATATTATTTATGATTTGCTTGAAGAGATTGATGAGGTAGTAATGTCTAGTATCGGTGGTTCGCTTGATTATACGAGTTATGACCAAGCAGATAGAAAGCTGATAATCCATTGTCCGTTAGTGAACTAATTGACAATCATAGGCTTATCTGTTATTATAAATTTAATTGAATATCTTCAGGGCAGGGTGAAATTCCCGACCGGTGGTGATAGTCCACGAACTCGAAAGAGTTGACTTGGTGAAATTCCAAGACCGACAGTAAAGTCTGGATGGAAGAAGAATGAGTTGTATTTTTGCCCTGGTTTTTTGCCAGGGTTTTTTGATTGTAACAGCTTTTCTTCTATAATATAGTTATATTATAAGGAGGCAAAATGGAAAACAAAACTCGATTAAATTATTTAATCAAAATCGCATTATTAGGTGCTTTAGGTGGCGTATTGATGTTGATGAAAGCGCCGTTAGCAATATTTCCAAATTTCTTAACGATTGATTTATCAGATATCCCAGCAATAATTGGTGCATTAGTATTAGGACCTATAGCGGGTGTACTTGTTGAAGTTATGAAGATTTTAATTAACTTCATTTTAAACGGAAGTTTTACAGGTGGTGTTGGAGAACTTGCAAACCTCTTAATCGGTATATCGCTTGTATTACCAATAGGATTAATATATAAGAAGTATAGTCATGTGAAAGGTGCAGTTATCGGTGGTATTATTGGTACCATATCAATGACACTTATGGGAGCACTGTTAAATTATTTTGTGTTATTACCTCTGTATGCAAATTTAATGAATATGGAAGTTATGGATTTTGTTTATCAAGCAGAGCAAATTAAAATATTTGGTAGTTTAATGAATACGGAATGGGATTTAGTTCTATTTGGTATCACACCATTTAATATATTTAAAGGTTTATTACTTACAACGGTAACAGCACTATTATACCGATTTGTAATCCCGCCTTTAATGAGAATTCAAAACTAGGATATTTAATATCCTTTTTTTTTTTGTATACTATCTAAGCTTATAGTATAATAGATGATAGTATATCAAAGGGAGATTTCATGAAAAAGCATTGGGCCAAAATCTACTCATTTCTATTGTTTACAGTTTCTTTTCTATTTATTATAAGTCGTTTCAACTCGATGAAATTAATGGGGTTGTTTAAGCTAGTAGAAGGTAATGTATTTCAGATAATAGCATCATTTATTATAGTTGGTTATCTATTGATGAAGACATATATCGAGTTATCAAGTAGAAACCAGAATCATAAGAATCTATTACAATTATTTATCCTATTTATATTGTCAACATTCATTGCAATTGAGATTATATTCATTCCGACATCATTCACTTTAAGTATAGTGAGAGTTGAATTGATATTTAGGTATGTTGCAATTGTGGGTATGATATATATTCTGGAGTATTATGTTATTGAATCATTCGACTTAAGACGACGTGCGATTTTTTCTAGTATACTCGGATTTTTATGTATCCTTACATTAATATTCACACTCGATTTATTACCAGTTGTTTCAAGTCTTTTTTACTTTTTTTCAATGTTGTATTGTTTGTTTATTTTTGTATCTTGGGTTCCTAATTACAAAAAAAATGGTGAACGTGCAAAATGGATTACGATGGTTCTTATATCATTGGCACTAGCAAATGATTTAATTTTCATTACTCTTGGACAAAAGACTATTGAATTATCCTTTGCCGCCGCCTCAGTTGGAATTATCATTGTTTATTGTTCAAAACTTTTTCAACGTTACCACTACTACAAAGGGAAACAATCAGAAATCAATGGTTTGAATTTCGAGATACGTAGATTGGAGTCAGATCATCTGGAAATGGAGAAACAGGCTTCAATAATGAAACAGGAAATTGCAAATCGATTTGATTCTAAACAAAGATATTTCGAGAATCTTGAATTGATTGTGGATGTATTAAATACCAATGTAATTGTTATAAATGATGAATTTAAGATAGAATTAGCTTATGGTACCGTATTCAATTATGAAGACATGGTAGGATTAGAGATTTCAAAAGCTTTATTTGAAGTACTTAATGAAGATGCACAATACTTCGAGTCGGTTGTCAAAAAAGTATTTGATGCGACTGATAAAGTGAGAGAAAATTTATTTTTGTCATTATTAGATCAGAAACTTTCAATTAACAGTATTTCATATGATATGAGTTATTTTGTCATGAGAAAGAATCATGATGAAAAAGTTTTAATCATGCATGCTGAAGTTGCTACAAATGACACGCTAATGAACAATGGCAATCAAGAAGCAGAAGTAACCAGTATGGTAACATCTATTGTTAAAAACTCAGAAATGTTTTTTTCTGATTTATCTACATACAATGAATTTTCAAAACAAATTGCTTCATATTTAAAAGCAGAAGATGCTGTTGAAGATAATATATTTAGAGTCCTAAGGCGAGTACACACTTTTAAAGGTGTATTTGATCAATACAATATGTATGCAACTGTCCGTGGTATTAATGAAGTTGAAAATGAATTGTTTAATATGTTACATAATACTGAAGAGTTATCCAATGATCAATTGTTAAAGTTATTGATTGGATACGATCTAAAAAGTGTTCTAAGAACCGATATAATGATATTAAAACATAAACTCGGAGAACGTTTTTTTGAGTTTAAGAAGAAAATTAGTGTAGATATAACTTCATTTGATAGGGTATATTTATCTTTAGTACAGACTTTAGGTAAAGATCATAAGTTATTAAAAGAAGTGGAAGCCTTAAAACAAGTTGATATTTGTGAGGTATTAGAGTCGTATGAGGAATATGTTTTAAGAATGGCAAAAGATCAGGGAAAACTTATTCGATTTGAAGTGACAGGTGAACGAGTGAAAGTTAATCGTTTTCAGTTGATTAATTTCTTTGAGAGTTTGATACATATTCTAAAGAACTCTGTGACTCATGGTGTTGAGTATCCAGATGAGAGAAGAAATGCTGGAAAAGATGAAACAGCCACATTAATATGTCATGTAAAAGTCATTAAAGAGATGATCAATCTAACTATTTCTGATGATGGTAGAGGTATTGATGTTAAGGAGATAAAAAATAGATTGTTTATCCTTGGTAAGTATTCCATTGACGAAATTGATGAGTTATCAGATGAAGTCGTTTGTAATATGGTTATAGAAGATGGTGTTACTTCTTATGCACTTCCGAATGCAATAGCAGGACGGGGTGTGGGTATGGGAAGTGTTAAAGAAACCGTTCAAGAAATTGGTGGTGAAATATCAGTTAATTCTGTCAGAGGAACAGGTGTTGTCTACAATATATTATTGCCTTTGGCTATGGAATTTTCAGTAGAATTCATGAAAAGTGCAGAAATTCAAGGAAATATTTGCCTTCAGACTGAAAGACTCTTGACTAAATCTGAAAAAAAGAGTACATTAAGTTCTACATGGCATAATGAAGAATCTAAAGTAAATTCGGATATTCTACTAGATATAACATCTTATATTACTATTAAAGGACCAATAGATAGAAGAATTGCCATTACTGCTGATGAGAAATTTATTTATCAATTATTAAATACATACGGACTTCAAGTTAAATACAATGGTTCAAATATGAAAGTTATGAATGAAGTCATGAGTATGTTTATTGAAGATGTTGTTTGCAAGACAGTTGAGGAATTAAAGGGCGATAGACAAAATATATATATAGAACCATCATGTATTATGAGCAACCATATGTTTGAAGAGTTGTGTGATGGTCATGATGGACTAATTGCTCATTTGGAGATATCTGAGGGTAAATTGAGTATATTGGTAATTGAAGGACAGATGGGGTAATTATGAATATCATTATTGCAGATCATGATATTATTCTAAGAAAAAAATTAAGAAAAATTCTAGAAGATAACCACTATAAGGTAGTTGATGAAGCTGCCAATGGTTTACATACATATAATAAATATGTTGCTCACGAACCTGATTTGGTTATAATAAGCTTACAGATGCCAATATTTAATAGTTTGGATACGATTGAAAGAATTTTATTACATAACAATAAAGCGATGATTGTAGTTATATCAACACAGAATCAACAAAAATTGGTGTTTGATGCTTTAGAAAAAGGAGCCGTACATTATTTGACGACTCCTTATGTAAACGAAAAGGTCATAGATGTGATTGAAGAAATGCATCACTTATTAGAAGAACGGAGAAAGTATGTATAATATGGGTACATTCCAACTACTAGAAGTAGTTGGTGAAATTCAAGGTGGGTATGCCATTAAATCTGGCGAAGATGATCCAATTTTATTACCAACAGGTGAATGTATTGGTGATATAGAAATGAATGACAATGTGATGGTCTTTGTCTACAAAGATACCAAAGATCGATTGGTTGCTACGATGAAAACACCGTTAGCTACTGTTGGTGATATTGCTTATTTAAAAGTTGTCGACATGGTGGAATTTGGTGGTTTTGCGCATATTGGTTTACAAAGAGATATTTTCATTCCATTACAAGAGATGGAAACACCTTTGAAGATCAATAATAGTTATTTGTTCAGAGTTTATCTAGATAAAACAAGTCGCTTATGTGCAACAACAAAAATCTACAATATTTTATCAACAGATCATAGTTATAAAACAAATGACAGAGTGAAAGCAACAGTGGTTAAGATTAATCCTGAAGTTGGTGTTTTTGTTGCTGTTGATGATAAATTCCAAGGAATGATTCCAAAGAATGAATACTTTGAAAACTTTGAGCTTGGGCAGGTTGTTGAACTGAGAGTTATCAGAGTCAGAGAAGATAAAAAATTAGATTTGGCTACAAGACGTTTGGTCGCAGACCAGTTGGTAGTGGATTCTGAGAAAATTTATTCTAAACTTTTAGCTGAAGGTGGCAAGTTGTATTTCCATGACAAATCATCACCAGATGCAATAAAAGCAGAATTTGAAATGAGTAAAAAAGCTTTTAAAAGGGCTGTGGGTAGACTTTTAAAAGATAATAAAATTGAAATTTATGAAGAGTTTATACAAGTAAAAGGTGATTTCTAACGAAATCACCTTTCTTTTATATTTTTTGATCTGTAAACCATTTTATTGTGTTGAGGTGTAGCAGATAATTCAGATTTAAAAATATGATTATTAGGATTTTGATGAATAATATCCATAATCTCAATGTATTTCGTAATGAATTCTCTAATTGTAACCTCGTGATATTCTTTACCCTGTTCTTTATACGTTAGAAAGACCCAATTTTTTAGAGACTCCAATGAAATGGTAATATTAACGTCATATACTTTTTTATAAATATATGTAAGTTTTTCTCCAAGTTCTGAATAGACATCGAAGTTCAATCGCTTTAAATGCATCACAGGTTGTCTTAAATCAAGTAAAGTTTGTTTCTTCGTATCAATTGCAGTACCAAGTCGTTGTTTTAAAGCTTCATAAGATGGGATACCTTTTTCTTTGTTTTGAAACAGTTCATGACTGCCACTAAAAATAAAACAAGTATTTGGAATTTGACTTGAAATGGTTAAATCAATTAAATGTCTTAAGTTATAATAGGACTTTTGACGAATATCAGAACGTTCATTGATGATGTAATCCATCTCATCAATCATGATAATCATGCCATTATAACCTAATAAAGT
>Ga0209379_10001139_pt1 | contig 18261 bp, 22 predicted proteins | sample tdDd001_FD_187124 | JGI IMG/M metagenome (GOLD analysis project Ga0209379, IMG submission 187124) | Marine sediment microbial communities from the Atlantic coast under amendment with organic carbon and nitrate - tdDd00.1 (SPAdes)... | ecosystem: Environmental > Aquatic > Marine > Coastal >...
TTGTTGCCCAACAACGATATCCTTATAACTTGAAGCTGGGCCTAACAATAGAATTGTTCGCCGTCTAGGATATGCAGTCAACCGCTGGGCTGCAAGCTCACGTGAATAATTAGTTCAGAGTTTATCTTTTTTCGGCGCGCATTTCTTGATATTGATCTATCTGGAATGGGCATTTTGTAGTCATAAGTGTGCACATGATCACACCGTTGTGAGTTAGTGCCAAATCCCCCTGTTTGAAGTAAGGAGAAAGCAATGCAGTCACGAGTGAAATGGGTCGAAGAGATGACCTTTCTGGGCCAGTCAAATTCTGGTCACAGCGTCATAATGGACGGTAATGGGGGCGAAAAAGCACCAAGTCCGATGGAAATGGTACTCATGGCTGCGGGAGGTTGCAGCTCGGTGGATGTTGTCGACGGGTTGAAATCTGCCGAACAGAAAATTACGGCCTGTGAGGCTCAGATTTCCTCCGAGCGCCGTGAGCAGGCACCGAGGATTTTTACCTCAGCCAACATTCACTTCGTGGTTACGGGTTATGATCTTGACGAAGCTCTAGTAGCAAAAGTTGTGGCTGATTCGTTGCAGAAGTATTGTTCTGTATGTCTGATGCTAGGCGAGGGTGTGGAGATGACACACTCATATGAAGTAGTTAAAGCTTAAGTTGTGCGTTACGAGAGACGAGTCTCGAGAAAGAGCGGAAAGTATACTTCTTGCAACTCGTTTCTCGACTCTCGTTATTGATCTTAGGTATTACCCTATCTTACCCGTTTCTATCAGCTGTTGGATCAGCGGTCGCATGATCAGCTCCATGGCAAAGCTCATCTTGCCGCCCGGTACGACAAGGGTATTGTGGCGCGACATAAAGGATCCTTGGATCATCGACAAGAGGTAAGGGAAGTCGACATTTTTTATCCCGCGGAAACGGATCACCACGAAACTTTCATCCAGGCTGGGAATGGCTTTGGCACTAAGGGGGTTTGAGGTATCTACCGTCGGGACCCGCTGGAAGTTGATATGGGTACGCGAAAACTGCGGGGTTATGTAATTGAGGTAGTCGTCCATTGAGCGGACGATTGATTCCATTACGGCTTCGCGTGAGTGGCCACGATCTCGGGTGTCCCGGACGATCTTCTGGATCCACTCCAGGTTGACTATCGGTACCATGCCTATCAGCAAGTCGACATGTTGGGCGACATTGGTTTCGCCATCCACTACACCACCGTGTAGGCCTTCGTAAAATAACACATCGGTGTTTTCCGGCAACTCCTGCCATGGAGTAAAAGATCCGGGCATTTGGTTGTAGGGAACTGCCTCGTCAAATGTATGAAGGTAACGGCGGAACTTGCCACTGCCGTCATCACCATATTGACGAAAAAACGTATCCAGTAACGGAAAGTCATTAGCCTGAGGACCAAAATAGCTGATGTGACGGCCTTGCTCTTTGGCCTTGCGGATTTCGACATCCATTTCTGGACGGGTAAAGCGATGGAAGCTATCGCCTTCCAGCCAAGCGGCATTAATGTTCATCATATTGAACATTTTACGGAAAGCTTCAGAGGTGGTGGAGGTGCCAGCTCCTGAGGACCCTGTTACTGCAATTATCGGATGTTTTGCAGACATGACATACCCTGTCGTTAACATTAACGGAGAGAGTTATTAACAGGATGTTGACTAAAGGTCAAGCATAACCCGGATTCAATGACGAAAAATGATACCGTTGCCATGTGTTGTCGGCCGGGCTAGCGTTGGTAGTTTATTGATAGCTTAAGGTTAGTGGGCTCCAAGGTCACGGCGTAGTTTGATGTCGACCGATTCGTGCAGCTCGGAAAAGACGATCACGGCTTCACCTGATGCTAGCTGCTGGTGAACGTACTGTACTTTTTGCGCCATAGTCAGTTCACTTTCACCATAGTCGGTGCCTTCTCGCAGGACAAACTGTTCAATTAGGTTAATTAGGGTCTCTGGGGCAATGTCTTGCCAGGGAATAATCATAGCGGTATCTGCATGTGAGGTGGATAGCTGATTATATTGTTAATTTCATTAATTGTAGAGCGGTACTATTTTTTTGAGGCTTCATGGAAAACTAGGCACGAGTTTCTCGTGCCTTCCTCCTCGCTGCTTGAATCATAGCCCCTATGAGCTAGCAACTTTTTCAAACCACTCGGGTACTGTTTTTTCCAGCCAGAAATCCGGATTGCGCAATGAACCGGAGACAAAGCCGACATGACCGCCGTAAGGACTCAGGTGATAGTCGATATTATCAGGCAGAGGTTGAGAGGGGATCACCGAGGAGGTCATAAACGGATCGTCGGCGGCATGGATGATCCGCAGCCGGGTTTTGATCTGTTGCAGTTTTCCAATGCCGCTGCAGCGCCGATAATAGTCATCGGCATCCTTGAACCCGTGCAGCGGGGCCGTTACCTGCTCGTCAAATTGCCACAGGGAACGGATCTGCTCGACCTGGTCGGCGGCGACTGGCATTTTGTTCGGCAGGGCCTCGATCTTAAGGCTAAGGTTTTTTTTCATCGAGCCTAACAGGTACTGCTGATAGATCCGGGAAAAACCTTGCTGAATCCGTTCAGAGCAGGAAGCGAGGTTTAGCGGCGGGGAAATAACCTGTGCAGCCACAAGCTCTGATTGGTTTTGAGTTTCTGCCAGATAGTTGACCAGCATATTACCGCCGAGCGACACGCCGACGGCAAAGAACGGGGCATCAGGAAATTGCTGTCGCAACCACTTGATAAAAAAAGTCGCATCACTGGTTTCACCAGAGTGGTAGCCACGAGCCTGACGGTTGATTTCACCGCTACAGCCGCGAAAGTGCATCATGACCCCAAGCCAGCCTTGCTGACTGGCGGCATGCAGCAGTCCGTTGGCATAAGGGCTGTGAAAACTGCCTTCAAGACCATGAAACAGGATCATGATCGGCTTGTTAGTTGGATGCTCCGTGGCTTGTGCCGTCCAGGCCAAGTCGAGAAAGTCACCGTCCGGTGTCTCAATTCGTTGTTCTATCGGCGTAAACAGTGGGCTGCGACGGAGAAAGCGTGGCAGCAGGGTCTGTAAGTGGGCGTTACGCAGGCCGCTTGCGGGTTTAAAAGTCATCATCTGCAGCTACTCCTTCCTGCTACAAGGCAAAATCATTCATGGGGTCTTTTTGTAACAGTTCAGCCAATATAAGCAAGCCCTGTTCCAGTTTTTTATGGGTGAAGGGTGCGCTGATTGCCAACCGTACCGCTGGTGGGATTGTCGCTCCCGGCGGGGTAAACATCTCGGCCGATTTAATGATCACGCCTTGTTGCTCGGCAGCAGAAACAAAATCACTGAGACGCCAATACTCAGGTAGTGTCAACCAGACATGAAAGCTGTCAGGGGTATGCTGAATAGCGAACTTACCGAGATGTTTAGACACCAATTGCTGACGCAGACTTATATCGTGGTGAATTTGCTGCAATACACGGTCTGCATCCCCTTTTTGGATGAGTTCACAGGCCAGCCCGGTCAGTAACGGACTGATCATCAGACTGTGATTGTGGAGTGCGGTATTGAGCCGTTGCTGGAGGTTCTGCGGGACCTGGATATAGCCCAGTCTCAGGCCCGGAGCCAGGCATTTTGACAGGCCGCCAATATGGATCACCAACTCCGGATCGAGATTAAGCATAGGGGCCGGTCGTTGTTGTGGCAGTAGGCCGTTCACATCATCCTCAACCAGCAGTACTTGATAGCGGCGGCAGATGGCCAGGATCTCATTGCGTCGCTGCTCACCCATTGTTGCAGTTGTCGGGTTTTGCAGTGTAGGCGTGCAATAGAGCATCCGTGGCTGATATTGACGGCAGGCGGCTTCAAGGCTAGCTGGGATTATCCCTTCATGATCAAGCTCAACAGGCTTGACGCTGACCTGTTGCTGTCTGGCGAGGCTAAGAAATCCAGGGTAGGTGACTTGTTCTACAAGCAGAGTGTCTCCCTGCCGGCAGAATGCAGACAGGATCAGCTGAACGGCATGTTGGCCCCCAGAGCTGAAATGCATACGCTCGGGATCAATATCAAGGCCCTTGGTCTGCAGCCAGTGGGCTATTACACGACGGTGCGGTTCCAGTCCTTGCGGATCGTGGTACAGCATCATCTGGTTGAGCTGGTCTGGATGGCGGGACAAATTATCCATCGCCTCTTTGAGCATTTCGGCGCGATCAATGCAGGGTGGAATATTGTGGCCGAGGTTGCAGGCCTCTTCTTCCTGAGCGGAGTAGTTGTATACCCAGCTCGGAGAATCTTTCTGGCAGACAAAAGTACCGGCGCCCACTCGCGCCTCCACTAGCTCACGTCGTTCTGCCTCTGCATAGGCCCGGGTGACTGTTCCCACTGTTACCTTGAGTTGCTCGGCCAAGGCTCGGTGAGTTGGCAGTTTGTGTCCGGCAGATAGTTCGCCAGATGTGATCTGTTGCTCGATGGCATCGGCGATCTGACGGTAGAGCGGATCAGACTTGTGACTCTCAGTTGATGGAGTCAGTACAATATTCATAATTGTCATGGTGACAATAAACCTTTTGATCTCAATAAATCCTGCTGATAGGGTTCATTTTGTGCGATTAGACAAATTTAATCAACATTAGTCGCAAATTGTATCGGTACAATTGGTTGGGGTATTTAAATTTTATGTGGGAATGGCAATTTATTATTTCTCTGGCTGCATTTGCGGCCACGATGACAGGCACTCCGGGGCCGAATAACTTAATGGTCACAGCCTCCGGAGCTAATTTTGGATACTGGCGGACATTGCCCCATATGATGGGTATAGGCACGGGACTGGTGTCGATGATTGTCTTGGTGGCGGCTGGGCTCGGGGTTATGTTCACCCGTTTTCCTGTGTTGCATGAGCTTCTGAGGTGGGCCGGCAGTGCCTACCTGTTGTATTTGGCCTGGAGGATTGCTTCGGCCAGCTCAGCTATCCATACCGATCAGAAGAGCAGTCAGCCGATGACGTTTTGGGCAGCAGCTATGTTTCAGTACGTGAATCCAAAAGCGTGGATGATGTCCGTGACTGCTATTAGCACCTTTACGGTTGCGGGAGAGTTGTACTGGCAATCGGCGGCGCTTGTGGCCGGGATTTTTTTCCTGATCTGTTTCCCGAGCGTTTCTATTTGGGCAAGTTTTGGTACTTTGATTGGCCGCTGGCTGCATAGCTGTAAAGTACGGCGGGTATTTAACACCGTGATGGGGGCGTTGACGGCGGGCTGCGTGGTGATGATTTGGTAACGTTTGCTATTGCTATTGATGGGCTTGAAGCCGAAGCAGTAGTGTGGATGCACCGAGCAGTTGGCAGTAACGGGCGAGGTTATTTTCTGAGGTTGCTCCTGTGACAGCCTCTTTGACAACTTCTGCGGTCGGATTAGAGCCAACACATGCAAATTGATTGATTTGCCCGAGCAGCTCATGCTGCTGGCTTTTTTCCAGCTCCAGTTCAAAAGCCAATAATTGCTGATAGCCTGCTTGATCGAGCTGTGGTTTTAACTGCTGGCGCATAGCTCGATACTGCTCCAGCCGAGTATCGCTGAGCGTAAGCACGGTAATCAGTGCATTGATTTCTAGGTCAGTCAGGCCGATACGTTGGGTGTCTAGCCAATGCAATAACAGGGCAAGGTTCACGTTGCCCTGGTACTCATTTTGCAATGTCAGGCTAGCGGTTTTGACGCCAGCCCGAGCATAGTGGCTCAGGCTGAACTGCCAAAAGTCCTGCGTGCTAAGTGACAAAGAGCGAGGTGTCGGCATTAGCTCTCGCTACTGAACTGGGCTTCCATTGCTTCCAGCTCTTCCTGTAGTTCCATCCATTCCATCTCTACTTCTTCAAGCGTGGACTTGGCATCTCCCTGTCGCTTTAGTTGCTCGTTGAGACGAGCTTTGTTGTCGGCTTCGTAGATTGCGGGATCCGATAATTGTATTTCTGCACTCGAGACCTCGGCGGCAAGCTTTTCCATTTGCTTGTCCAGCTTGTCGATTTTCTTGCGCAGTGGTGCGGTTTGTTTGCGGAATTCGGCCTCAAGCCGTTTTTGCTCTTTGCGGGATGCCGCACTGTTGTCTTTGCTGACTTCAGGCTTAGTTGCCTGTAGTTCACGACGTTCGTGGCGCTGTTGCTCGGTGAGCCATTTGTGGTAGTCATTCAAATCGCCATCAAACGGCATCACCTGACAGTCATGAACCAGATAGAGGTCGTCGGTTGTAGCTCGCAGTAAATAACGATCGTGACTGACAATCACCATCGCACCCTCATAAGACTGTAATGCGAAAGTCAGTGCCTGGCGCATGTCTAAATCAAGGTGGTTGGTTGGTTCATCGAGTAGCAAGAGATTAGGGCGCTGCCAAACAATTAAGGCCAACACCAAACGTGCTTTCTCACCACCCGAGAACGGGCCGACTTTATCGAGCGCCTTGTCTCCGAGGAAGCCGAAGCTACCAAGATAGTCACGAAGTTGCTGCTCGGTAGCCTGTGGGGCAATGCGTGCCAGGTGTTGTACCGGCGTATCATCAAGACGGAGAGTCTCTAACTGGTGCTGGGCAAAATAACCAATCTTGACTCCTTGTGAATAGGTCAAGTCACCGGCCTGTGCCGGCAGTTCACCAGATAAGAGTTTGATCAAGGTTGACTTACCTGCGCCGTTACGGCCCAGCAGGCCGATGCGGCTGCCCGGAACGAGGTTTAGGCGGATCTTCTCCAGGATCAGATTGTCACCGTAACCTGCCGCAACCTGATCCATCATCATGATAGGGTTGGGCAAGGCTGACGGTTCACGAAACTCAAAGCTGAACGGGTTATCGAACTGGGCCGGCAGTACCTTTTCCATGCGCTCCAGGGCCTTGATTCGACTCTGTGCCTGGCGTGCCTTGCTGGCTTTGTAACGGAAACGGTCGATATACGACTGCATATGCGACATTTGTTTTTGCTGTTTCTGGTACATGGCCTGTTGCAGCACCAGCTTTTCCGCTCGCTGGTTTTCAAACGACGAATAGTTGCCGGTATAGCTGTTCATCGTTTGGTTTTCAATGTGAATGATACGGCCGACGACGGGATCAAGAAAGTCGCGGTCATGGGAGATCAGTACCAGTGTCCCGCGGTAGTTTTGCAGCCATTTTTCCAGCCACATGACGGCATCCAGATCCAGGTGGTTGGTCGGTTCATCGAGCAGCAACAGATCGGAACGGCACAGCAGTGCCTGTGCAAGGTTCAAACGCATCCGCCAGCCGCCCGAGAACTGGGTAAGGTTCCATTGCATCTGCTCCTGGGTGAACCCCAGCCCATCAAGCAGTTCTGCGGCGCGGGCATTAATACTGTATCCACCGATAGTATCCAGCTTGCCGTGAAGTTCGGCAACCTTGTTGCCGTTATTTGCTTCTTCGGCTGCGGCCAAGTCCTGTTCTAGCTTGCGGTATTCGCGATCACCATCGATAACATATTCAATTGCACGGCGCTCCAGTGCCGGGGTTTCCTGGGCTACCCAGGCGAGTTCCCAGTTGGCCGGGAACTGGCAGGAACCGGCGTCTACGCTCAATTCATCTTTTAGTAATGCAAATAAAGTAGACTTGCCGCAACCGTTCTTGCCCACAAGGCCGACTTTGTCGCCGGGGTGAATAGTTGCCGTGGCGTTCTCGAGAAGGGCTTTACCGCCTCGTAAAAGCTGAATGTCCGAAAAGGTAATCATCGACAGTGTCGGGGTAGCCCCGCTCCGCAAAATAAAGTGCACGAAATGAGCGGCAGTCTATACCAAACGGCCTTTGACTGCTAACTCGATGATAGTTGTCGGGGCTATATTAGAAGGATGCACTTATGAATTTAGATTCAGGCGATCCGCTTGAGGAACAATTATGTATGATGTGTACAGAGACAATGACAGACGTTGCGTCTGAAGGAATAATCCGCAGGATGTTGTAAGGGAAATTATGACCACACCAGGACGGCCAAGAATTTTGGTCATTTATGCCCACCCTGATCCTCAGGAATCGGTGGCAAATCGTGAAATGCTCAAGGGTATTGATGATCTTGAGCATGTGACGGTGCATGACTTATATGCGGCCTATCCGGATTTTTTCATTGATATTAACCATGAGCGGAAGCTGATCCGCCAGCATGACATTATTGTTTTCCAGCATCCCCTCTATATGTATTCCTGCCCTGCGTTGCTCAAGGAATGGATGGACGTGATATTGAGCAAGGGCTTTGCCCATGGTGACGGCCTCGAGACCAAGGGGAAGTATTGGCGATCGGTGATCACAACAGGAGGTGCGGCGGAAGCCTATACGCCGGATGGTTATAACCGCTGTAGTATCGCCGATATATTGAAGCCGTTCGAACTGTCAGCCGATTTATGCCAGATGGAGTGGCTTGAGCCGCTGGTATTGCATTGGGCGAGGCGGATCCCGACGAGGGAACTAGAGCAGCATGTTCAGCACTACCGCCGTTGGTTACTCTCTCCGTTTGCCAGTGGCAAGGAGGTTGAGTATGGCCAATGACGTTCTGTCTGTCAGTGTCGTTTTCCTTGCCGCGGCAGTGGTGGCCGTACCGATAGCCCAACGGCTGGGGCTTGGTTCCGTGCTGGGATATCTGCTGGCCGGGATTGCGATTGGTCCGTGGGGGTTGAGGCTGATCTCTGATGTCGATGCTATTTTGCATTTCTCCGAGTTCGGGGTGGTCTTGTTACTGTTCTTGATTGGCCTTGAACTGAATCCTAAAAAGCTGTGGCAGATGCGCAAGCCGATCCTCGGGCTGGGCGGTGGTCAGGTGGTGGTAACCAGTGCGGCTATCGCAGCTATTGTCATGGCCTGCCGTTCGTTCTTCCCCGAGATTAGCTGGCGGGACGCTGTCGTGGTCGGTATGGGCTTGGCGCTGTCTTCCACGGCTATTGCACTGCGGGTGATTGAAGAGCAGAACCTCGACGGCAGTGAAACCGGGCAGTCGGGCTTTGCCGTGTTGTTGTTCCAGGATATTGCAGTGATCCCGATGCTGGCGGTATTGCCCGTTCTGGCTGGGGGGGGAGGCGGCAGCTGGCTTGATTTCGCCTGGATGATTGGTGGCATATTGGCGCTGCTGGTCGGCGGGCACTTCCTGTTGCGTCCACTGTTTCGCTGGGTGGTATTGAGTGGTGTGCGGGAGCTGTTTAACGTCGCAGCCTTGTTATTGGTCATCGGTATTGCGCTCGGGATGCAGTCTCTGGGGCTGTCGATGGCACTGGGTACTTTCCTGGCCGGCGTACTGCTGGCCGAAAGTGAATACCGTCATGAGCTGGAAATAGCTATCGAGCCGTTTAAGGGGCTGTTGCTCGGGCTGTTTTTTATCTCGGTCGGTATGGCCGTCAATCTTGGATTGTTGCTGGAATACCCGCTGCAAATTCTTTTGGCCGTGATCGCCCTGATCAGCGTTAAGGGACTGTTGCTATACGGCTTGGCCCGTCTGTTTGGGATCCGGCCAAAATCACGAAGCCAGATGGCTGCGATTCTCAGCCAGGGCGGTGAGTTTGCCTTTGTCCTGTTTACGGCGGCACTGGGCGAGGGGTTACTTGGCAACGAGCTGTCCGCTTTGCTGCTGGTGGTCGTGAGTATATCGATGATGACGACTCCGCTTATTTTGCTATTGCAAGATCGGTGGTTTGCCCGGACGTTCAAGGCGGAAGAGGAAGCGTTGGAAAGTGATGTTATTGACCGTGAGCCGCGGGTGATCATTACCGGTTTCGGACGCTTTGGTCAGGTGGTCGGGCGGCTGTTGTTTGCCAATAAAATTCGGGTTACGGTGCTTGAACGGGATCCAGGCCAGATCCAGTTTCTGCGTAAGTTTGGCTATAAAGTGTATTACGGTGATGCTACCCAACTTGACTTGCTTCGGGCGGCAGGGGCAGACAAGGCCGAGGCCATTATTATCTGTACCGATGAGCCTGGTGAGGTGATGGAAGTCGTCAACCTGTGCCAGCAGTATTTTCCTAAGCTTAAAGTATTGGCACGGGCAAGGAGCCGGGTTGAGGCCCATCAGCTGCTTAGCCATGGTGTTGAGAACTTTTCTCGGGAAACTTTTGCCGGCGCCCTTGATTTAGGCCGTCAGGCCCTCATATCTCTGGGTATGCACCCGTACAAAGCCAAGCGGGCTGAAGCACATTTCCGTAAACTTGATACAACAGCCCTGCAGGATTTGCTGCCGCAGCATTCCGAAGATGTTCATCTGGCTTCGCGGTCCAAGGAGGCCCGAAAAGAGCTGGAAGAAATTTTTGACCGGGAAATGCGTGGTGAACGTGAACGCCATAATGGCTGGGACTAGTGCTGGTGTTGTGAATGTTTGTCACAACAACCAGTTGTAAGGGAATGGGTAGAATGGCAAAGAAACGATTTATAGCTGGTGCTGTGTGTCCTGAATGCAAAAAGCAAGACACACTACGCTGGTGGCAAGAGAATGATGTCGAGATGGTTGAGTGTGTGGAATGTCATCATACTGACCGCCGGGCTCCGCAATCTGTAGCGGAAAGTGAACAGCTGTCTCAACAAACCAAACAGCAAGTGATAGGGATCTTTAAACCCGAATAGTGAGCAGACATTGGCATCGAGGTGCCTTTATCCGTTATCATGCGGGGGCAGATTTATATTGAGTACCGTTTCATCGTGATTGTGAGTAAGGTTATCTGTCACGATGAAACGGTACTATCTACATATCGGAGTAAACATGAAAGTCGCTAAAGACATCGTAGTAAGCCTAGCTTATCAAGTGAAAACTGAAGAAGGCGTGGTTGTTGATCAATCAACTGCCGAAGCACCACTAGATTACCTTCACGGCCACAACAACCTGATTGTTGGCCTGGAGAAAGCACTAGACGGTCGCGAAGCGGGTGAAAAATTTGAAGTGACTGTTGCTCCTGAAGACGCATACGGTGAGCACGCTGAAGAAATGGTTCAGCGTGTACCTGCAGATGTATTCCAGGGTGTTGATGAAATCACAGTGGGTATGCGCTTCCTGGCAGATACTGACCAAGGCCCAATCCCGGTTGAAGTAACAGAAGTAGACGGCGACCACGTTGTTGTTGACGGCAACCACATGCTAGCTGGTCAGACTCTGACTTTTAATGCCGAAGTTGTAGCTGTTCGTGCAGCAACTGAAGAAGAAATTGCTCACGGCCATATCCACCAGGGTGGCGGTTGTTGTGGTGGCGGTAGCTGCGGTGATGACCATGGTCACGACCACAAAGAAGAAGGTGGTTGCTGTGGTGGCGAAGAGAAGGGCGGCTGTGGCTGTTCTCACTAAGAAGTACTCTTCTTAAGAACGAATAAAAAACGGGAAGCTCAGGCTTCCCGTTTTTTTTTAACTATTAATAATGCGGCGGTGGCGTCTCTTCGGATTCATCAGCCATATTGGAGGTCTGCATTCCCTTGACTTTACCGACCATAAATTTCAGTTGTACCTGCATCTCGTCGATTAAAAACTGTTGTTTGGTCAGAGCCTGATTGAGCTCATCGATGGTCTGCTCCTGAAAAGCCTGCTTCATTTCCAGCTCGTCAATTTGAGCCTGTAGTTTCTTGGTGTCAGTCATAGGGCGAATTCGTCCGGTGTTAATCTGTGGTCCAAGCCTGGGCAATGCCGGCGGATGTGCCGGATATAACCTGTCCGTCAGGGGTAATGGCGACATCATACACCACTGCTGCAGGTGGTCGAGTATCTTGTTGCGGTGCAGCCTCCCAGCGACCGAGGTTGTTACCGGTTGCCGAGTCCCATAATTCAATACGTCTTGCCGGAGTCCCCGTTGCCAACCGAGTACCGTCATCGGAAAAACGGGCGCTGGATAAATTCTGCTGGCGCAGGCGAACAGCTAGCTCAGCCTGTTTCTTGCCGTTACTAAGATCCCAGATAAAAATATCGTTGCCGCCATCGGCGGTTAAAGCTAGCCTGCCGTCTCGTTGTAGGGCCACGCGGCTGATCCGCGAAGTGTGCTCGAACTGATAGATGATCTGTCCGCTGCGGGTGTCCCACAGGTAGGCAAAATAGTCATTACCGCCGGAAAGGGCAAACTGACCGTTGGCTGAAAGCGCCACGGAATTGACTTTTTCTCGGTGGGCGAGGAACTCTAGCCGTCGTCCGCTGCCCAAGTCGATGTACAGGGCCTTGCCGTTCGATAGTCCCAATAGGATATGCTGCCCGTTGCTGGCGATATCGACATCGCGGATGATTCCGTCCGAGATAGACCAGAGACCGTTCGATTGGCCCCAGGCGAGATCCCAGACTGCAAAATTTTGAGCTGTCGCGGTGATGGCGAAGCGGTTGTTGTCAGAAATTTTACTGGTGAGAACGGTATTGTGATGTGGATCTTGAGAACCAAAATCTGCTAACTTTTTGTTTTGCTGTAAGTCCCATAGCACGATACCTTGTTGCGTCGAGTGCAAAATAGCAAAACGACCGTCTCGGCTAAGACTAAAACTGGTTGCGCCTTCAGGGGCAATGGCCCAGCGTTTGAGCTCGGAGCCTGAAAAAAAACAGCCAGTCAGGGTAATCAGTGCCAAAATAATGCTAAAGGCTTGTATTTTTTTATGCATTAAGGTCTGGTTCCGGTTTGTTTTGCTAAGAGATAGAATGTGGCCAATCGTATTAAGTCACTGATTAAAAATAATGGTTAGGCAGTGACTTAATATGATTGGTATTAGTATATTGATATAGCGCGCTTTTCACAGCAATGGTGAAAAGCCGATTATAAAAATGAGGCATTCCCTCATCGATTGATGGAGAAATACATGAAACCTGTTCTAAAGATGTCTGTTTTGGCTGCAACAATCCTACTTGCGGTAGGCTGCCAAGATGAAAAAGCGGCTGAAGCAAAAACTGCAGAACCTGCAAAGGTAGAGCAGGTTGCATCTGATGCAGCGGCGCCAGCAGCATTTGCTTCTGAAGATGAAAAAGCGGCATACGCAATTGGTGCGTCACTGGCACAATATCTGTCGGCTAACCTAGACCAGCAGAAAGAGCTAGGTTTGGATTTGGATCGTGAGCAGGTTCTGGCTGGTGTTAGCGATGTGTTTGCAGGCAAGAGTCGTCTGACACCGGAAGAGACCCAACAGACCCTTCAGGATTTGGATAAGCGCGTGTCTGATATCGTGACGGAAAAAGCGAAAGCAGAAGCTGAAAAGAACATCAAAGCAGGCGAAGAGTACCGTGCTGAGTTCGAAAAACTAAACGGTGTGGTGAAGACAGATTCTGGTCTACTGTATCAAGTTGAAAATCAGGGCGAGGGTGAAAAACCAGCAGCAACGGATACGGTGAAGGTTCACTACAAAGGTATGTTAACTGACGGAACTGAGTTTGATAGCTCTTACAAGCGCAACCAACCGGCAACTTTCCCATTGAATCAGGTTATCCCTGGTTGGACAGAAGGTGTTCAGCTAATGCCTGTTGGCTCTAAGTTCAAGTTCGTTATCCCGCCTGAGTTGGCATACGGCTCTCAGGCTAATCCAAGCATCCCGGCAAACTCGACCTTGGTGTTTGAAGTTGAATTGCTTGATATCGTTAAAGCTGAACAGTCAGCTGAAGCAGTGACTCAATAAAGGACTGACTGTTAATACTTCTGATCTAAGAAGATAGCCTTGAGTAGAGAAAACCCGGCAATTGCCGGGTTTTTTTCTTTATATTGCCAGTTGAACAATCAGATAAAAGTTCAGGCAGCTGTCAATATTCTGATAAACTTGCAAGGAAGATTTGATTTTTTGTCCGTTCTATTTATTTTCACGATCTTTGATGACGGTGAAACTAAATAAAATGGTTTTAGCAAGGAAGATATGACAGTGGTATCTACAGATAACTTTGGCTCCGAAGTCATGATCGAGAGTGACTTAATCGAGGCGCGTGCATTTAGTGAGCATGATTATATCATTTTAAGCTCCTATGAGGCAGTGGTTGACGGACTGGCTGCGCTGATAGGTCCGTTTTGCGAAATCGTGTTGCATTCATTGGCTGATCTGAATACATCAGCGATCAAAATAGCCAATGGAGAAAATACCGGGCGTAAGGTTGGTTCGCCGATCACTGATCTGGCTCTGCGCATGCTGCGCGATATTGAAGGCTCGGAGCGCAACTTTTCCCGAGCTTACTTCACTCGTGCTAAGGGTGGCGATCTGATGAAGTCAATCACGATTGCGATTCGCAATGGTGAGGGGCGCATTATTGGTTTGTTGTGCATTAATATCAATCTGGATGCCCCGTTCTCGCAAATTCTCCAGTCATTCATGCCGACTGATGAAGCAAAGCAGGCTGCATCGAGTGTTAACTTCGCCAGTGATGTCGACGAGCTTGTTGACCAGACGGTTGAACGTACCATTGAGGAAATCAATGCCGACAAGAATGTGTCGAACAATGCCAAGAATCGCCAGATTGTCATGGAGCTCTATGACAAAGGCATCTTCGATATCAAAGATGCGATCAACCGGGTAGCGGAACGGCTTAATATTTCCAAGCACACGGTATACCTCTATATTCGCCAGCGTAAGACAGAGGACGGCGAGAAATGAGCTTGAATTATGTGCTGGTAGTTGATGGTCCGGCATATGGTACTCAGGCTGCCCGTTCGGCATTTCAGTTTGCCGAGGCACTGATTCAACAGGGGCACCAACTATCACGGGTGTTCTTTTATCAGGATGGCGTCCATAACGGTTCTGCGTTATCGGCACCGGCATCCGATGAATTTGATCTGGTGGCTGGTTGGCAGCAGCTGGCACAGGCGAACAACGTGGAGCTGCAGACTTGTGTTGCAGCAGCACTGCGTCGCGGAATCATCAGCGAGCAAGAAGCGCAGCAAAACCAGCTGCCGGGCAACAACCTGGCAACTGGTTTCGAGCAGGCGGGTCTCGGTGGCCTTGCCGAAGCCATGCTAACGGCTGATCGTATTATTCAGTTTTAAGTCCTTATTACTCAAGAGAACCCAATGAAATCGCTAGGCTTTGTATTTCACAGTGCTCCTCATGGCAACAGCAGCGGCCGCGAAGGGCTGGATGCCGTCTTGGCGACATCTGCGTACAGTGAAGATCTCAATGTGTTTTTCATCGGAGATGGTGTTTTTCAGCTGTTAAACAACCAACAGCCAGGGGCGGTGTTGTGCCGTGACTATATTGCTACCTTTAAAATGCTAGCGCTTTACGATATCGAAAATATCTATGTCTGTGAGCAGTCCTTACTCGAGCGATGCATTGATAGTAATGAGCTTGTGATTGAGGCTGAATTGCTCAATCAAGCCGATATCACCGCCAAACTTCATCAGTGTCAGCGAATTCTAAGTTTCTGAGGCCGTTATGCTCCATACTATCGCCACATCTCCTTTCCAGACCCAAGCTCTACAACGTTGTCTACGCTATATAAGCCCAGACGATGAAATTTTATTAATTCAGGATGCTGTTTTTGCCGGAATTGAAAAAAATACTTGGTGCGGGGCAATAAAAATGTCGGGTGTAAAAATTTATTTACTGGAAGCGGATCTTGCGGCGAGAGGCTTGTTGAGTAAAGTTGATAGCGAGCTTAATGTTGTTGATTTAAAAGGGTTTATCTTGCTTACTGAACAGCATGAAACCCAGATGAAATGGGCATAGAGTTGGCATCTTGGCTATATGATATTCCGCTTTTTCCGACTGTTTAAGAAATGATCATCTGATTGATCGCTGTATATATCTTGACACGTATTAGTGCGATGCCTAAAATTTCGCGTCCTCCTGTTGTTGGGAGGCGGATTTTTCACATTTACGAAAGTAATTTTCAGGAGCTATTTAATGGCAACTATTAACCAGTTGGTACGCAAGCCACGTGAAAAGCAAGTTGTTAAAAGCAACGTGCCTGCACTAGAAGCGTGTCCACAGAAGCGTGGTGTATGTACTCGCGTATATACTACTACTCCTAAAAAACCGAACTCCGCACTACGTAAAGTATGTCGTGTTCGTCTAACTAACGGCTTTGAAGTTACTTCATACATCGGCGGTGAAGGTCACAACCTTCAGGAGCACTCAGTTGTTCTTATCCGCGGTGGTCGTGTTAAAGATTTACCAGGTGTGCGTTACCACACCGTTCGTGGTGCACTTGACTGTGCAGGCGTTAACGACCGTAAGAAAGGTCGTTCTAAGTACGGTGTTAAGCGTCCTAAGTCTTAATGGATTCCGTTAAGTAAGGCCAAACATTTAAATTATTTAATTTTGAAGAAACTGAAAAGTTTTGGATAACCTGAAGAAGACAACGGAGATACATCCATGCCACGTCGTCGCGTAATCGGTCAGCGTAAGATCCTTCCAGATCCAAAGTTCAAATCAGAACTGCTGGCAAAATTCGTTAACATCCTAATGGTTGACGGTAAAAAATCTACTGCTGAAAAAATCGTTTACACTGCACTTGATGCAATGGCTGAGCGTTCTGGTGAAGAATGCCTGTCAGTATTCGAAAAAGCTCTTGAAAATGTACGCCCTGCGGTAGAGGTTAAATCTCGCCGTGTTGGTGGTTCAACTTACCAGGTGCCTGTAGAAGTACGTCCAGTACGTCGTAATGCACTAGCTATGCGTTGGTTAGTTGATGCTGCGCGTAAGCGTGGTGAAAAATCTATGGCTCAGCGTCTAGCAGGCGAAATGCTTGATGCGGCTGACAACAAAGGTTCTGCTGTTAAGAAACGTGAAGACGTTCACCGTATGGCAGACGCGAACAAAGCGTTCGCACATTACCGCTGGTAATAACGACTGGATGCAGCAAGCTTTGCTTGCTGCATCTAAACCATACTCTAAGGTTAACCTTAGTAAGAGGATACAGCCGTGGCTCGTAAAACGCCTATCGAGCGCTACCGTAATATCGGTATTTGCGCTCACGTTGACGCCGGTAAAACAACAACTACCGAGCGTATTCTGTTTTATACAGGCCTATCTCACAAAATTGGTGAGGTTCACGACGGCGCTGCAACCATGGACTGGATGGAGCAGGAGCAGGAGCGTGGTATTACTATCACATCTGCTGCTACTACGACATTTTGGCGTGGTATGGAAGCTCAGTTTCCAGAGCACCGTATTAACATCATTGACACCCCGGGACACGTTGACTTCACTATCGAAGTAGAACGTTCTCTGCGTGTACTTGATGGTGCTGTTGTAGTTTTCTGTGGTTCTTCGGGTGTTGAGCCTCAGTCTGAGACTGTATGGCGTCAGGCCGATAAATACGAAGTGCCGCGTATGGTTTTCGTCAACAAGATGGACCGAGCTGGTGCTGACTTCCTACGGGTAGTTGCTCAGATCAAGGACCGTCTTGGCGCGAATCCAGTGCCAATCCAGCTTAATATTGGTGCTGAAGAAGAATTTAAAGGTGTCGTTGACCTGATTAAGATGAAGACCATCAACTGGTCGGAAGAAGATCAAGGTACAACGTTCACTTATGAAAACATTCCAGCAGACATGCAAGACCTTGCTGATGAATGGCGCATGAACTTAGTTGAATCAGCTGCTGAGGCATCTGAAGAACTAATGGATAAATACCTTGAAGAAGGTGAACTGTCTGAAGAAGATATCAAGGCAGGTCTCCGTCAGCGTACATTAAACAACGAAATCGTACTTGCGACTTGTGGTTCTGCATTCAAGAACAAAGGTGTTCAGGCAGTACTAGATGCCGTTATCGATTACTTGCCATCTCCGACGGAAGTGAAAGCTATTCGTGGCGAAGATGAGCTAGGTAATAGTGTTGAGCGTCACTCATGCGATGAAGAACCATTTTCAGCGCTAGCATTCAAGATTGCAACCGACCCATTCGTTGGTAACCTGACATTCATGCGCGTTTACTCGGGTATTGTGAACTCTGGTGATTCAGTCTACAACTCTGTTAAAGAGAAGCGTGAACGTTTCGGTCGTATCGTACAGATGCACGCGAACAAACGTGAAGAGGTCAAAGAAATTCGTGCCGGCGATATCGCCGCTGCGATTGGCCTGAAGAACGTAACTACTGGTGATACGCTATGCGATCAAAATCACAAAGTGATTCTTGAGCGCATGGAATTTCCGGAACCAGTAATTCAGATCGCGGTAGAGCCACGTTCTCAAGCTGATCAGGAAAAAATGGGTATCGCACTAGGTAAACTAGCTGCTGAAGACCCATCTTTCCGTGTAGAAACCGATAATGAGTCTGGCCAGGTACTAATCTCTGGCATGGGTGAGCTTCACCTAGACATCATCGTTGACCGTATGAAGCGTGAATTCAGCGTGGAATGTAACGTGGGTAAACCTCAGGTTGCGTACCGTGAAACCATCCGTGGTGCCACG
>Ga0209379_10001140_pt1 | contig 18259 bp, 13 predicted proteins | sample tdDd001_FD_187124 | JGI IMG/M metagenome (GOLD analysis project Ga0209379, IMG submission 187124) | Marine sediment microbial communities from the Atlantic coast under amendment with organic carbon and nitrate - tdDd00.1 (SPAdes)... | ecosystem: Environmental > Aquatic > Marine > Coastal >...
TAACATAGGCTTCCAGTGCGTCTTCAAAACACTTCATTGGTGGTCTTACCAGTCCTGCTCCAACCTGACCTACACCTGGGTCTTTGTGGGCAATCCCTGTGTTTATAATAGGTAGTATTTGCGTTTCAATAACTTTTCTTAGGTCAATCCCTGTTGGTGTGCCTCTAAAGTTCATGGTTGGCATTTTATATGTGGCATTTTCTTCTTCAGTGATTTCATACATACTAGTTGTGTAATGAATCGCATCTTGAGGTGTACCCCCAACAAACTGAACGATTGCCGGTGCAGTTGCCATGGCAAATCCGCCAATACCACTGGTCTCTGTAATTACTGAGTCTCCAATATCTGGATTGGCATCATCTTTTGTAAATCCTGGGAAGAATAAGCCATCAATAATTTCTGCCGGAGCTGTGAACCACTGGTCTCCTAACCCTGATACCCGAATACCAAAATCTGTACCATTTCTAGCCATAGTTGTTACGATTGTTGAGTATTCAATATCTGCAGCCGGATCAAGAGCCGACTTACATGCTGGCATGGACAGATTTAAGAAGAAGTGATCGTTGGAATGCATAAACTTAAGAACGTCTGCCTTGTCTTCATTATTAAAGTCTGTCATCACTATATATGGGGCAATCTCTCGAATAAATAGAGATGTACCAGCTTTGTTTCTGTTATGGCCTTCATCACCCATTTGAACAATTTGAGCCAACATAGTCTTTAAATCAATTGGTCCTGTTAATGCGAGGGCCGCTTTTAAGACTGGAGCAAGAACGGTCTCCATCCACTTAAGTCTGTCTATGACCTCTTGGCTAAATGCACCGTAACGAAGTACTTTTCCAAGGCCTTCATTTAAGGTACAATATGCTGTGTTTCCAAAGGTTTCGTTTCTAATAATCCAAACAGGCATAGACGCTGTAACAACACCGGCCATTGGTCCAACTGTACTATGGTGGTGACATGGATCAAATGTAATCTCACCAGACGCTGCTAAAGCTCTAGCGTCAGCTTCATTGTCAGCAAGGCCTTCATAAATAAGACCTCCAATGATGGCCCCTTTAAGTGGACCACTCATTCTATCCCAAGTTATGGGTGGACCTGCATGTAATATAGTCTTTTTATCCATGTTTGGTATGTCATCAATGGCTCTCCCGATACCGATTATAGTAGGCTGCGCCTTCTGAAGATTATCGAGTGCCTTCTGGTTGGCTTTATTAATTAAATCTTGCAACGCTTCATCTCCTTTACCCTTATCCTTTTAATCGATTGAGGAGTGCAATCATTTTTGGATTGCCACCTGCAACTGGTCTCCAGTTCATCTGAACCGCGTCAACCTCTTGGCTTATTAAATCTTTTTGAAAGGATTCTAGGCCCATGTTGATCACTTTTAATTCAGATTCAAATAACTTATTAACTTTGTTCAACTTAAGCTCCTTTCTTAAGACTTAGGGAGTCTATTCATAATTTCTTTAGTAAGTCGTACCGCTTGTGCATTTGAAGGTAGAACAATTACACCTTCGTCCTCGAGCGATTTCTGAGATGCTTCTAGTCCCTGTGGATCATCTTCAGTTCCTGTAATCGATGCTATAACGACTATGGACTTATCTTCTTTAGCTAACTTGTCTTTGACAGCTTTAATGGACTGAGCCACTTCACCTGCTGGGTCTTCGTGTGAGCCATAACCGATAACTACATCGATTAAACAAACCGCAACAGTACCATCAATATCTGTTTCAAATCTATCCGAACGTGTCGATGGATCGATCATAGGATGTGGTCGGCCAACTGTAAATTGGTCTTCACCTAAATCTAAACACACATGTCCAGATAAATTATTAAGGTCCTTTAACTCATATTCTGGTGACAGTGGAATGTTTGAATAAATGCCTCCGATAGATGACCCTAAAAGTTTCATAGCTTCATCTGCCAATGTTCCACCTGTATATAAACCTCGTAAGTTTACTTGGTCCGCTTTCAGTTTTCCTACAGCGTCCTCAATCCAGGCATTAACCCGACTTTCATCTACTGTAAAGCCATCTGAATCCACAGGTCTTTCGCCTCTAGCTAAGGCCACTGCTTTAAGCGCTGCGTCTTCAAGTGTTGAACATGGGTGTGCGCCAGCATTTGTTATCATTTGAGCGTCGCCACCTATAAAATCAACTACGACTGGTTTTTGAGTTTCTCCTACCATATTTAATATTTTTTGAGCCACTTCTGGTGCTGGTGGCTTGGATATAAGGACAATGACTTTGGTTTCCGGGTCAGCCATTAAAGCTTGCATACCTTGAATCATCATTAATCCGCCAATTTCGGATTTTAGATCACGTCCACCTGTTCCAATAACTTGTGAAACACCAGAGCCAAAGGTGTCTATAAGGGCTGACACTTCTTGTGTTCCAGTTCCTGAAGCACCTACAATTCCTATAGGGCCTCGTTTTACCTTGTTGGCAAAGGCGAGTGGAATACCATTAATTATGGCTGTCCCACAATCAGGTCCCATCATTAACAATCCTTTTTCAACAGCCTTTTTCTTTAGGAACAACTCGGCTTCAACGCTGACATTGTCAGAGAACAGCATAACGTGTAAATCATTATCAAGAAGTTTAGACACTTCTTCTTCTGCATACTGTCCAGGTATGGAAACCACTGCTAAATTTGCACTAGGCATGATGTCTAGGGCACCAGCAATGGAAACCGGTTGGTAATCACTTCCTGACTCTGCTTTTTTCTGACTAAGTAACTGGGTCACCTGTTCAATAACTAAAGCCATGGTTTCATCTGAGTCCAAATCTGCCGCGATGAAAAAATCGTTTGGAGAAACGTCTTTCATTTCTGGCCCCATCAACCCTAGGTTCTCAGTTAACTCAATGTTTAGCTCTGTCCCCATCCCAACGAGGACTTCCGTGACACCGTCAATGTTTTTGATCTCCTTTGAAATCAACATAAGCGTGACGGAATCATAGTATGTATTCCTTCGAACATCTACCCTTATCATCTAGATGCCTCCTTCTCTATACCACTTCAAACGCAACTGAGCATAACAGTATACGCCGAATAAATAGTCACTTCCTGAGGTGGAACCATTTTGTAAAACACGAATGCAGGTTTTACTGAAGGATGCCTTAACGTCGTAAAACATTGCCTGGACAGCTAAGCGATAACTTTCACTCACCTTACCTCTAACACCGTGTTTTAACATTTCCACGCTTACTTTTGTGGTTTTCTCTTCTGTACTTTCAACCACTTTTGAGATTTGACTATAGATGTCTTTCATCAACTCACCACGTTTACGTCTTTCGTAAATATGGGAAATGATCAGCCCCAGTAGAAAATCATCTGTAGACGGGGTTAACCCAGGTCCAAATCCAACAAAACGTGGTATAAACTCTTTTAACAATTCATAATTACCTTCATAAACTAAGTTGAGAACTTTTAACACTCTTTCCTCAATAAAATCAGCATATTGATTCAAGTCTTGTTTAACGCTGGTACTCACTATGCCAGGCACTGAAAAATCTAAATACTTAATGAGTTCAACAATACCTTCCAATTGACCGTGAGTTTCTATTAAGTCTTTAAGTGCCATTACGCGAGATTCCAACTGATTCATACTTAAGTCAGTTTTTCTTTTTTGGTAGTCAGGGTTCCATATTTCATGATCTTTAAAGTTGAGTTTGATATTTAACCTTGGAAATAACAAGGTGTCCCCATCTATTTCAACCAGTTCCCCACTTTCAAGATGCTGGTTCGGAATACTCCCAAGAGACACTTGTGCACTCATTGGCGCTATGTCTTTATTTGGGGATACCAGTGTAACAAGGTTGCCTTTGTCATCGATAATATTCATTGCATCTTTAAATACAGAGTGCACCTTAAGGAAAACATGTTCATGCTTCTTCATATATTTTTGTAAGTCTTTTGATAGAAGAAGTTGTGTCATAATATCCCCTTTTTATGATTTACCTGCTTCAAGGATAAGTTCCGGTTTTAAAACATCTAATATTTTTAGTGCTATATGGACATTTAATGCAATATTTGCATCATTAAAATCAATATTTCCTATTTCTTTAATACGCTGCATTCTATAAATAACCGTGTTGTAATGGGTAAACATTTCTTCTGAAACACGCTTTAAATTACATCCACATTTGTAATACATTTTTAGCGTTTGGAGCAGTTCTGCGTCTTTCTCTCTGTCATACTTTGCAATAGGCCCAAGGGTTTCAACGAAGAATTGATACAGTTCTGGCTGAATATCCTCGTGGGACAAGATGCGGTATATACCCAGTTCATCAAAGTGAAGGCAATTTGACCCGTCATGATGTAGGGACAAATTCTGAAGGACACGTTGTGCCTCCCGGTAACTTTTGTAAAGGTCTTTATAATTACCGTATGTTCTGCCTATGCCGATGTTTAACTGTTTATGTATGTTTTCAAGTTTGGCAAATTGCTGAAGTTCTGTTGCAAACTCTAGCATTTCTTTTTTGATTCTTTCAGGCTCTTTTGTTGGATCAAAGCCAAGCATAAAGATTACCCGGTCACTCTTATTGCCATAAATGAGTTCGCCATTATAACTTCTGTGGAGTCTCTCAACCACGGTTATAAGTTTTGCACTCATTTGTTTTAACATTTTTGAGTTATTCGGAGTGTACTTAACTTTCTCACTAATAGAAGCTACAATAACGCCATAAATGTTATTAGGATCAAAATCAAAATACGAGGCTTTGTCAATGGCCCTAAACTGGCGGCTTTCTTCTGAAGAAAGCAACTCTTCAATGAATTCAATTTTGTGTTTATTTTCGTTTTCATATACAGAAAGTTTCTTAGCTGAATTCAAGGCAATAAGTGAGGTTGCAGCCTGGATCATAAATAGTGTTGATTCTGAAATGGAGTGTTCCCATTCCCAAATAACAACATATCCATAAGACATTTCGTCTGAATAAATTGGAATCATTATCCGTGTAACTTCTTGGTCATCTAGAGTATCTGTGACCCGCTGAATGTCACTATTTCGTTTATGCCTTTTTAACTTTCCAGACTTCTTAAAAAAAGTTTTTTCAACTATTTTACTGATATCTTGTTTCAAAGAGTCATCCGCAACAATAACAAAATCCTTAAATATCTCTTCTGTAATTGCTATTGGCGATTTGACGACACCGTGAATCATATCTGCAATTTCACTGAGTTCACCACCACGTAACATTATTTCTTTTAAGTCACTATTAAACTCATCAATTTGGATTAAAACATTGGTTTGTTTGTTTACAACAGTCGTTAACACTGCTGTGATAACATCCCCAAAGGACACGTCCAGTGGTATTGAAACGACAGGAAAATTAAGTTGGTCTGCTGTATTGAGCACTTCTTGCGGTAACTTGTCGATGTACCGTTTCATTTTGATGCCAATCCCTGCAACACCTATTTCCTTCATGCGCGGTATGAGTTCATTTAGTTTTTGAACATCGTCTTTAATTGAGTACGCGGTTGTTAATAAAAACTCCCCAGGCTTTACCCAATTCACAATATCCGGCACTTCCATTACATTGACCGTTGTGATGTAATTCTGAAGACCATTTCTTCCGCAAAGCACCTCTGCTTCACTTAAGAAGTCCATTTCAATAATTTCTTTGACCTTTACTCCAATGTTTCTTCTCACGGATTCTCACCTCTACCATAATTATACTAAATATTCTGATAATTTTATCGGTCGTTTTATGGTATATAGTACCAAAGAAATGAGCATCATAATCACTTTATTTAGTATTCAGTGCTAAAATATACCGGTGAAAGGGTTTGCACCCTTTCGCCGGTGGTTGCTCAATCGAGCAGTCCAAGTATTAACGAGTTACTATGTACTTTACTCTGGTAATACGATGTTCAAGAAAATACCAACGATAGCTGCTAGAGCCATACCTTCAATATTAACAGCCATGGAACCAATTGTGATTGGTAATACTGCTCCACCAAGGCCAAGAACAACGATAACAGCCGTGATAATTAAGTTACGCGATTGGTTAAAATCTACTTTGTTTTCAACTAACGTACGTGCACCAATGGATGCGATCATACCAAATAGAATAATCGAAATACCACCGATTACTGCTGTAGGGATCGTAGAAATAACTGCACCCAACTTAGGAATAAGACCAAGAATAATTGCGAATACTGCTGCAATACGCATAATTAGTGGATCCCAAGCCTTTGTAAGGGCTAATACACCTGTGTTTTCTGAGTAAGTTGTATTTGCTGGACCACCAAAGAATGCAGATAAAGCAGTTGCAATACCATCACCCATCAGGGTTCTTGATAGACCTGGTTCTTCCATAAAATCTTTGTCTACTGTTGCGCCGATTGCAATAACGTCACCAACGTGCTCAACCATTGTTGCAAGAGCGATTGGAGCTACTGTAAGAACAGCATCAACATTAAACTTAGCAAATTCAAATGCAGGAACACCAACAATTGGAGCCGCTGCAATTGCAGAGAAGTCTACTCTTCCGAGTACAACTGCCACTAAATAAGAACCGATCAGACCAATAATTACAGGTATAACTTTTAAGAATCCTTTACCAAAGACACTTACAATCGTAACAATTGCAAATGCGATGGTAGCAAGCAACCAGTCACCTGATGCCATGTCGATAGCAACAGGAGCTAATTTTAGACCAATAACAATAATAATTGGACCTGTTACAACTGGCGGGAAGTACTTAATAACTTTTTCAGCGCCAAATATTTGCATGAGACCTGCTAAGACCAAATACACCAGACCTGCAACAAATATACCGCCTCTTGCATAAGCTAAACCATGGGTTTCAGCCACTGCAAGCATTGGTGCGATGAATGCAAACGAAGAACCTAAGAACGCTGGCACTTTACCTTTTGTGATCAAGTGGAAAATCAGTGTGCCGACCCCGGCCAAGAATAGTGACACCGATATGTCAAGTCCTGTGATTATCGGTACAAGTACTGTTGCGCCAAACATTGTAAATGCATGTTGGACACCTAAGGTCATCATTTTTGGCAATCCCAGATCAGAAGCATTGGTTATTGCATGCGTGTTCTTCTGCTGTTCCATTTAAACCTCCTCTTAACTTTTTTCCTACCCGTTAACCCTTGCTGTTCTTTGCCTTCATTGCTGCTAAAACTTTCTCTGCTGTCATAGGCATTGTATTAAGACGAATACCAGTTGCATCATAAATGGCATTCGCAATAGCTGGTGCAGATGGTACCATTGCCGGTTCTGCAACCCCCCGGGCACCAAATGGACCAGTTTCTTCAGGATTTTCTACAAACTTAATAATCATTTCAGGCATATCATCTGCCGTCGGTATTTTATAATCCACAAAGGATTTATTTAATATCTTTCCATCTTTAAGCATTAACTCTTCAAAGAGTGCTGTTCCAAGACCTTGAACAATTGCCCCTTCAAATTGTCCTTCTAATAATTGTGGGTTCATAATATTACCAACATCAAAACATGATGCTACTTTAAGAACTTTGGTTTGACCCGTTTCTAGATCAACCTCCACCTCTACACCTTGTACCCCATATGTCCAGAAAACAACAGGATGATCACCTAAACCAGTATGTTTATCCGCATTTCGTACATTTGGTGGTATAAATGCCCCCCTACCAATTACAGGACCATGGATGGCAGACCCATCTTCAAAGTTCAGTCCTATAGCTAAATCAGCAATGGCAACTTTTTTGTCTGGGTAAATTTTAGAAACTACATATCCATCGCGTAGTTCTAAATCTCTTTTGTAAATACCTAGTTTTATTTGAGCCAGTTCAATGAGTTGGTCCATTGCATCTTTTGCCGCTTCAAATACTGCTCGACCAGCTGAGTACGTGATTCTTGAAGCAACGGTTTGCCACTCGTATGGTGTATGGTCCGTATCACCGGTACGAATTGTAATCTTGTCTGGTGAAATCGATAATACTTCAGCTGCAATTTGGGTCATAACCGTGTCTGAACCCTGTCCAATATCTTGAGCACTTACCAGGAGGTGGGCTGACCCATCTTCGTTGAGTTTAATAACAGCTGAAGAAGCTGCATTGTTAGGCATAGATGGTGCTTTCCACCCACAGGCAATACCTTTACCTCTAACTTTTTTAGGATTATTTGAAACAGGTTTTTCATGTAATTTAATGTCTGATACAACTTGTTCCAGGCACTCCATTAAACCTGAGGTTGAAACAACTTCACCAGTTCCCGTTGTACCACCGGGTTTCATGCCATTTATTCTACGGATATCGATTGGACTAATACCTAGTTTTTCAGCAATAATATCTAGATTTTGCTCGATACCAAAGTGGATCTCACACATACCAAAACCTCTGTAAGGCCCACCCACAGGGTGGTTGGTATAAACACAATATGAGTCAGTCCATACGTTTTCAATATCGTAGGGGCCAGCTGATGCGTAACCTGCAGCTTTTGCAATGTTAACGCCATACTCCGTATATGCGCCACCATCCCAAACGAACTCATTTTGCACTGCAATTATTTTTCCACTATCATCAACCGCTGTTTTAATGTTAGCGTGAAGCCCTTGTCTAACGTAGGCATTTTCAAACTCGTCTTCTCTTGAGTATGTAAGTTTAATAGGTCGGCCAAGACATCTCTTAGCAAGTGGAATTAAGATGCCTTCTAGTGTTGTTCCAGCTTTTGACCCAAAACCACCACCAACTGCTGGTGAAATAACTCGAAGTTTATTGAGTGGTACATCAAAAGCTACTGAGAGTGCCTGACGTACTGCATAGGGTGACTGACAGGATGCCCACACCGTCACAAATCCATCTACGTCCATTTGAGCAACTGCTGTATGGGGCTCAATCGGAACGTGTTGAACATGTGGTACAAAGAACTTGTTTTCTACAACAAACTCTGCCTTTTCAAACGCTTCCGGTGAATTTCCTTTTCTGAGTTTATAGTGATTTGAAATATTCGTTCCCGGTTTAGGGAAAAATACAGGTGCCCAGTGGTACTCTGCTAAGTCTGGATGTACCAGAGGTGAATCTGCCTTCATACCTTCAACGGCATCTGTTACAGCTGGTAGTAGTTCATACTCCACTTCAACCAACTCAATCGCCGCTTGGGCTATTTCTTCTGTTTCAGCACAAAGGGCTACAACAGCTTCCCCTTGATACCTTACTTTTCCAACTGCAAGAAAATTCTTATCTTCAAGATATAATCCACCCCGTTTAGTGAACTCATCCCCTGTAATTACACATTTTACACCTCGAACCGCTTCAGCTTTTTCAGTATTAATGCTGATAATATTTGCATGAGGATGGGGACTTCTTTTAACGGCTGCATATAACATTCTTGATAGTTTTATGTCGTCAACGAACTTCAGTGAACCCGTTACTTTTTTAATGCCGTCAACACGTTTTACACTTTTTCCAACAAATTTCACGACTTCACCTCCTAAGCGTTTTGATCTTTTACAACAAACTCAATGGCTTCAACAATTTTTTTGTAGCCAGTACACCTACATAAGTTACCGCTTATTCCTTCTTTTATCTCGTCTGTAGTCGGATTAGGATTATCATTAAGGAGGGCCTTAGCAGTCATGATCATTCCTGGTGTGCAGTAGCCACACTGGAGGGCTGCGTTCTCAATAAAAGAAACTTGAAGTGGGTCTAGTACACCGCCCACAGCTAGACCTTCAATTGTGAGTAGGTCACATCCATCAGCTTCAACGGCAAATACAAGACAGGCATTCAGAGCCTTTCCATCCATAATCACAGTACAGGCACCACATTCTCCTGCACCACAGCCTTCTTTAGCGCCTGTTAAATCAAAATCCTCACGTATCATTTTAAGAAGCGTCTTATGCACATCAACTTCATGCTCAACGTCTTCTCCATTAAGTGTGAATTGAATCCATTTCTTCATAAGTGCCTCCTATAGCCATTCTGACAGCGAATTTCTTAACATGACTTGAACCATTTCTTGTCTGTACTCTTTGGTTGCTCTGACATCACTGATTGGCGACACTTCTTCCAGAGCAAGTTTACAAGCTTGTTCTATTACGGCCTCAGAAAGAGCATTCTCATTTAAATATGCCTCTGTCTTTGGCAACCTAATCGGTGTAGGCGCAACAGCACCAAAACTAATCCCGTATTTGCCATCTCTTTTTACAACCGTGCTACACACTGTAGACAGGTCGACTTCTTTTCTTCTAGACATCTTATAAAAAATACCTAGGTTTTCAGGATCATCTTTGAAAGATATACCCGTTACGATTTCATCAGGTTGTAAAATCGTTTTCCTAACAAATACAAAAAAATCGGACAGTGGCACTGTCTTAATTCCTTTTTCACCATAAATATGTATTTCTGCGTCTAAAGCCAGTAATGGTGTTGCAGTATCAGCAAGTGGAGAGGCATTACATATGTTTCCTATACACGTTGCACGGTTTCTAACCTGTTTAGAACCTACCGAAAGGGATGCTTGAGATAGGTATGGGTATCTTTTCAGAATTACATCATGGAGTCCAATGTCATTCAGAAGTACACATGCTCCGATAAATACGCGCCCTTCTTCAATGGATAATTCATGAAGTTCTTTTATTCCTTTTATGTCGACAACGACTCCCGGTGCACTGTGACCATCACGCATTCTAACGATTAAATCTGTACCACCGTTTAATATCTCTGCTGTATCACGATGTTCCTTAAGTAAACCAACAGCTTCTTTTAACGTTGATGGTTTATAATACTCAAATCCTTTCATGTGCTCCCCCTCCATTTATTTTTATTTTGAATATTCCGAATTTTCTAGACATTTCTAATTCTATTATAAGCCTTTACCATGATTATCCTCTTATGATGCATGACTAAATTTCTATATACGTCCATCTTACTTTTTAGTGTTGAACAACAATACATTCTTAGAAACAAGTCGATATCATTGTTGTATAGTTACCAAACAATAAAGGTCTTCACACATTTTTATTAAATATCTCGCACATTGAATTAGAAATTGGGTATGGAAACCATAAGGAGGTGGGACGGTGAATCAATCATTTATTGAACACAATAAACTAGATGACATGTTTTATCATGATCTCTACCAAGAATCATTTATACTACATAGATATTCTAAACAAGGTGTTTTATTATTCGATGAATTTGACGGCCTAATGCAAGATAGTTTTTACCTTTTATACAAGATGGCACTCCGGTTTAATCCACCTATTACAATGCACCTAAATTATGAATTACTCTTCCACCTTAAAAAGTCTGGTCGAATAGGAAAACTCCGCGGTCGAACTAAAGGCTCAAAAACCTCTACATATATAGCATTAAAGTTTATTTTAGACGGCCTTTTAGACCATGCACGTGGAAAGCTTGATTTAAGAGCCCTACAAGACCAAATTGAAATAATAAATCAGGAGTACGAGGCCTTATCTTCCGACTTGTATAAAGACCTTTTAGAAAACAAAGTGAGTTTAAAAGACCTCTTAACCTTTGATGAGGTAAACATGCTTGAAAATATTTATACCTCAGATCAAAACAACGCATTTGTAGAAGCTTTATTAAAAAAGACTTTCAGCCAGCCTAACGTGGTGGACAAAACACAGGAGTTAAACCCTACGCAAACGGACTCAGACAAGATTGAAAACCAGATAGACCAGTGTTTTTCACAACCACAGACAAGTGGTAAAGATCCCATTAAAGAACTTATTGAAAAGGTCAGTCAAGTAGATCAAGAACCTGACTCTGATGCTGATGCTTCAGACCCTTTAAACAATGATATTGCCGAACAAGAAGTTATTGAGGATTCAACCAGTGAAGATTGGCAGTCAAAACTAAAAAATGAGTTCGAAGAACGTTACTTACCGTACTTGAAAAATCAGTATCTCACCTTGACCAGTAGGAAGCCAGAAGAGGGACAATACAAAACACCCCTCGACCAAGACAGCCCGGTAGACCAGAAGATAATCCAAGACAGTACAGAACTTAGTCAGAACATACAAGCAGAAACTGTCGAAGAAATTAAAATTGATTCAGATACTGAAAACGCATTAAGAGCAGGTGGATCAACCCCTTCATTTGGTGGAGAAGAACAACTAAAGTTAAAGAAACAAGAGTCAATACTAGATAGGCTTAAAAAACTTTCCAGCTCAGAAACTAACCTTATAAATCATATTCAGTCCATTGACTTTGAATCCATCATTGATAAAAGCACTCAAGCTATTGATGATTTTACGGCAACCACCGAAACGCTAGGAATGGACAAAACATCTTTAAATATGTTAGGTTTTGACGAAATTATTGCTATGCAACAGCGATTTAAAAAACCTAAATTCATTCAGTTCATAAACAAGATTGGGCGTACTAAACTTTATGCACAGAAATTACAGTATAAAAAAAGACGTGAATCCTCTATACCTGTTGAGAGAGTTACAAGCAGTCACCATATAGATTGGATGTTAGATGACGAGTATATTGGATTGGCACTAGACATTGAAGCCTTTGAAAACGACTTTTATGACCGGTTCTTACAAGACCAATTACTGACTTTTGAATTGGTTGCAGAAAAAGACCGGCGTAAGGGTCCAATTATACTCTGTTATGATGGTTCAGGATCAATGGAAGGGGTCAAAATTGAAGAGACTAAAGCACATATCCTTTCCATTATGGAGATTGCCCGAATTCAAAAAAGACGGCTTGTACTCATCCAGTTCGCTTCAAAAACAGAACCTATGTATATTAAAGAAATCAACCCACTTTCTGTAGGTGCTAAAGACATATTGGATGTCTTAGATACTTTTATTTGTGGGGGGACAGATTTTGAGAAACCGCTTGCTAAAGCCGCTGAATATATAGCAGCAGACCCAAAGGGACAAAGTGACGTGCTCTTTATAACCGATGGCCAATGTGAGATTTCAAAGACATTTATGGATTCATTTTCGAGTTTAAAGAAGGCTAGGAAGTTTAAACTTTATACAATTATTATGCATTCACACACGTACCAGGACTATGGGGATATAGGCAAGATTTCAGATGAAATTTTGGACATACGTCGTAATGATATAGGAAATTGGAACGAAGAGACCAATCGAAAACTGTACACACTTATATAGGAGTGCTTATGAATCAGTACATGAAAACCAGTGAAACCTTACGTGAAATTCATCAATTTATTACTGAAAAATACTACGAAGTTGAAGACTTCAGTTTATGTATTTTGTTATCTATGATTTCAGGAACCAACATGATTGCCTTAGGACAGCCTGGAATTGCCAAGTCAGCAGTGTTAAGAGAAGTAGTAAAACTTATTGAATTTGATGGGCATGAGGGAACCCCTTATTTCCATATTCAAATGGGATCAGACGTTTCACCAAACCATGTATTTGGAGCACCCGATATAGACTATTTCAAAAAACATGGCATTATCAAACGCCATTTTGAAGGATTTTTACCCGATGCCATCATTGCTTTTTGCTCAGAATTTTATCGTGTGAATGACCAGGTTGCAAACTCAGGCCTGCTTACTATCCTCAATGAAGGTGAATTTAAGAATGGTGTGGATACTATTCAAACTAAGTTGCGTTTTTTCATGGCAGATACAAATTTTTTCCCAAAACAAATGGATGATTTAGACGTTGAAGAAACGGATTTAAAATTACAAGCCCTCCATGACCGTTTCCTTTCACGTGTACTGGTAAAACCAGTTTCAGACCAAGCCAATAAGGTTAAAATGGTTCTAATGGATGACACTTATACCACAGATATACGCTTGTCTTTAGACGATTTAATAGCGGTCCAAGACCACTTAAAAGAGATCCAGCTTGGTGAAGACATAGCTTCACTCATGGTTTTGATTTCTACTACACTTGAACAAAATCACAGTATATTTATCTCACCTAGGCGTTTAAAACTCAGTCGCAATTTGGTTAAAGCACATGCCTATTTCTCAGGTCGTTCCTATTGTGTCGCTGAAGATTTAATCGCGCTACAATTTAGTTTCTGGCAGAAAGAAGAAGATATCATAAAAGCTCTAGACTGCATTTACGATGTCATGAACAAACCCCAGCACGATGCCCACGCTTTTGATGAAGTTTTACAGTCTATTCTGGATGAACTTGATAGAAATATTGATAACCAAAGAGATTTTGATGATTTTGATATTGCAGCGCTTTATGAACAAGCTATAGAAGATTGTACCAAACTAACGGAACGTATATTAATGGCTTACCCTGACCCGGAACGTTATGTGGATGTAAATGCATCTTACAAGGAAGTTTCGCTCACCTATAAACGGTTAATGACAGAACATGATGCGGTTGGATAATAGGGGTAATTAAGAAACTCTATTAAAAAGCTTTTGAAAGAATCTAGTTTATAAACAATTATAAATAACTTTAATCAAAATAAGTCCGTTCAGTGAAATGCCTAGATTTAATGACGTAATAGGTCATGTAGGCCACACTGAACGGACTTTTATCTTTTAACTACTCTTATAACTTTTTTACTTTAGCTTTTCTTGTACCTTTTCTTGAGCCGCATTCACCGCATCACGAATACCTTCATAACCTGTACAACGACATAAATTTGAATCTAACCAATTCTGTTTTTCTGCATCGTTGGCATGAGGTTTAAGTTGAAGTAAAGCATGTGCATTTAGTAAAAATCCAGACGTGCAATATCCACACTGGAAACCACTGAAATTAACAAATGCTTTTTGGATTTCAGTGTCATTGAGACCTTCTATAGTCGTGATTTCTTTATTACCAATTTCTACAGTTAGCAACATACACGCTTTATGAGGTAATCCGTCTAATAGGACTGTACACGCTCCGCAGTCCCCATTTTCACACCCACCTTTGGCACCAGACAATCCCAGTTCTTCTCGTAAGGTATGTAGTAATATGGCACTTGGTTTAACAACCGCATGGTGTTTTGAACCGTTTATATTTAATACTACTTGTTGGTATCCAGAATATTTAATTGGGTCAGATTTGATTTGACTCATTTTACATCCTCCCCTTCCACTCTAAGAGTAAATCTTCAATGGCACATTTAAGAAGATGTTGTCTATAGATTACCGAAGCACGGTGACATGCTCTTGCTTTATCTTTAAAAGCCTTAAAAATTAGATTATTTTCCACATTATTGGTCTCAAGCGTACTTATATCAAAGACTTGATACTCTGGTAAACTCGAAAATCCTGAAACACCTACGAAGACCTCTGTCTCAGACCAGGTCGAGAACATATGAAGGATCGGGTAGTCCACCTTTGTGCCTTCGGTCTCACGTTTACTATAGTAAGACACATCCGATTTATTGATTTTTAGTTGGATTAAAAGTTCTCCTGATTTTAACCTTAATGTTTTGTTGAATACCTCTTTAAGGGGTTTCTCAACACGCCCCTCTTCACCTTGGATAACAGCCTTAGCATCTACCGCTAAAAGGGGCAATACTGCCTCTTTATAAGGTAAACGTCCAGCAAGATTTCCACCAATTGAAAGAGCGTTACGTGTTGTATGGTCTGCGATTTGCTCTAGCACATGTGACAATGAGGAGTCTCCCAAGGTTTCAATGATCTGGTTTAGACACACCCCTGCCCCAATGATTATCTGTTTGTCTTTTTCTTGTATAGCCATCATGTCTGAGACACCTTTTATGTCAATAACGATGTCTGCGTGGTCTTTGCCTTTTCTAAAGTTTGTTACCAGTTCTGTGCCACCTGCATAATAAACAGCCCGCTTATTTTCTTCAAGACTCGTTTTCATGATCTGGTAGGCCTGATCTACTGTGTCTGCTTTATAATATTCAAAATCAAATGGAATCATTTTTTGACCTCCATTAACACTTCCCATACCTTTTCAGCTGTAATTGGAATAAGGCTAAGCTCTTGTCCTACAGCCCTTGATAGTGCATTGCTTATTGCACCAGGCATACCTATAACGGACTGTTCTCCCAGTCCTCTAGCTCCAAATGGTCCATCTTGTTGCGGTGTTTCTAAGAACTTAACTTTATATTCAGGGGCATCACTAAAACGCATAATCTTAAAGTCGCGAAGGGTATCGTTTTGGATTTGACCTCGTTTGTTTAACTTAAATCCTTCCATAACTGTATAGCCAATACCCATAGCCATACCCCCAACAATCTGGCCTTGAGCCATTTGTGGATTAACTACTTTTCCAACATCAATACAACATACAGCCTTATTAATTTTATACTGGCCCGTCCGTGTGTTCACGTCAATTTCGACACCTTCAGCTCCCAGCGTCCATTCTAAATCTGGGTGACCTGCACCTGTTTGAGCGTCAATATCAGAGAGGTTTTTTGCAATGTACCTCCCTTTGCCTATGATTTGACCGTAAATAGCATTTCCATTTGGATATACGTAGCCTAAGGCTACTTCAGATAAATCCAGTCCATGATGAGGCTCATCTGGAACAAATACCCGCTCATTTTCAACCACTAAATCTACTTGAGGAACCCGTAAGACTTGTGATGCTACTTCTTTAATCTGTTTTATACAGTCCTCGCAAGCTTCATATACTGCATTTCCAGCCATCATTAGACCACGACTTGCAGCAGTCGCCCAATCACTCGGTGCGATTTTCGTATTAACCTCTAACTCTACATACACCTTTTCAATTGGAATAGATAAAACTTCAGATGCAATTTGAGCAAGTCCCGTCTTCGTACCCTGTCCGATTTCTACAATACCTGTATGTATGTTACAACTGCCATCACCATTAAATGTGATAACTGCACCTGCATCTGTATTGGTTGGCATTGCTGGTGCCTTCCATAACCCAGAAATACCTTTTACCCGCAAAATATCTGGAGCGATTTGTTTGACTTGACCTATCTCTCCACCTAACATCTCATTGACCTCATCAAAGCACTTTACAATGTCACCCGTGCTTAAATTTAGCCGACTTTGAACAGGCGTTGTATCTCCGGCTTTAACCCCATTTAAACGTCTAATTTCATAGGGATCCATGTTTATAGCTTTTGCCATAACATCAATTGCTCTTTCAACTGCAAACCCAATTTCAATGTGTCCAAAGCCTCTATAAGCTGTGGCAAAAGGAAGATTCGTATATACACATAAGGAGTCGCACCTTAAGTTTTCAACTGCATAAGGACCTGTACACGAAATGGCGGCAGCCCGTGATATGTTCACTGCGTAATCCGCATATGCACCACTGTTAAAGTAGTAGTCCATATCCATAGCCAAAAACTTGCCCGCTTCATCAACAGCAAGTTTTATTTTAGCTTCCAGACCAATATGTCCCGGTGAAGCAAGTAGGTCATTTTCACGGGTGTTTACTAGTTTAACTGGACGTCCGTCCACCTTACTAGATAACAAGTAAGCCAAACCTTCTAGTTGAATACCTGCTTTCCCCCCAAATCCACCACCCAACATGGGTGCCTTTACAACAATCTTACCTGGATCAAGGTTAAAGAACACACTCATAAGCCCTTTAACTACAAAAGGTGCTTGGGTCGATGAAGTGATGATAACTTCACCCGATTTGTTAATCTGTGCAATAGCAACTCGGCGTTCCATTGCAACATGATCACCACATGGGATGGATACTTCGTTCTCGATTATTTTATATGCACTTTTAAATGCATCATTTATATTTCCTTTTCGTATTTTAGTCCGGTTGGCTACATTAGAACCGGGCTCAGGGTGGATTGGATCAATATGTGCATAGGTATCCATCTGGGGGTGGATCAAGTCTGCCCCTTCTTTTAAAGCCTCTTTTGGAGATAAAATAGGGTCTAGAACTTCATATTCTACATGGATTTTGTTAACTGCAACAAGAGCTTGTTCTAAGGTGTCAGCAACTGCAACTGCAACAACTTCACCATGGTGTCTAACAATTTCTCTTGCAATAGGTGACTTGTCACCTAAGTACAATCCAAAATTTGTATCGAAATCAGATCCAACCAATACTGCTTTTACACCCATACTCGCCTGCGCCTGTGCAATGTCTACACTTAAAATTTTAGCATGGGCATGAGGACTGGTTTTTACTGCTCCATGAAGCATTTGAGGCAACATAATGTCGTCCCCATATATTACCTGGCCGTTTACCTTCTCTAAACTTTCTTTTCGTAAAATCGATTGTCCAACTGCACTTTTATCTGGCAATGTTTTACCCCCTCATCAATGCCTCCACTGCACGTTCAGCTGATTCACTAAATGCGAATAGTCCAACACCAAAGGATGATTTCGTTTCCTTGTCAGGTTGAAGTCCCATTCCACAAA
>Ga0209379_10001144_pt1 | contig 18227 bp, 19 predicted proteins | sample tdDd001_FD_187124 | JGI IMG/M metagenome (GOLD analysis project Ga0209379, IMG submission 187124) | Marine sediment microbial communities from the Atlantic coast under amendment with organic carbon and nitrate - tdDd00.1 (SPAdes)... | ecosystem: Environmental > Aquatic > Marine > Coastal >...
ACGTACGTACTCGCATCGGTGAAAACCAAACCAAAGTTACTGACGGTTGGGCAAAAGGCCATGAGTATTTCAAAGATATTCGCAAGGCGACGGTCGGTTATGAACAAGCGGTGGGTGAAGATTGGTTAGTTAAAGCCGAGTACGAATGGGCTAAAGACAAAGAAACCTTTACGATGCTTGAAGGCGAAGAAAAAATTGTTGAGCAAAACACTTTCTTCCTACAAGCCCTTTACCGCTTCTAATTTACTATAAAGAGAACGCACTATGATTAAAGTTTCGGAAATTGCCAATATTGTCGGGGGAGACATAGAGGGGGATGGAATTAGTGAAATTTCATTTATTCGCCCGATTCGCAGCAGCGAAAAAGGTGGCTTGGCGATCGTTTTTGCCAAAAAAGATCTCAAGGCACTTTCCGAAACTTTCGCCGACGTTATTATCGGCCCTAAGGAAATTCTCAACAGCGATGCAAAAGTAAAAATCGTTATTGATCAGGTTGATAGCGATAAGCTCAACCACTTACTTAAGGTCTACAAAGTCCATAAGTACCAACTTTTTGACCAGGGTAACACGTCGGACTCAGCCGACGTTTACATTGGCAAGCACTGCACCATCGGCCAAGGCTGTCACTTTATGCCCGGGGTTAAGATCATGAACGGTGTCACCATTGGCGACAACGTGGCAATTCACGCCAATACTGTGATCAAAGAAGGCACCGTCATTGGCAATAACGTCACCATTGATTCCAATAACTCAATCGGCAATTTCAGCTTTGAGTACATGGCAGGCAAACGCAACCGCTATGAACGCGTTGAAAGCGTCGGCCGAGTGATCATTGAAGATGACGTAGAGATCGGCTGCAACAACACCATCGACCGCGGCACCCTTGGCGACACCATTATTGGCAAAGGCACCAAGATAGATAACTTAGTCCAAATCGGTCACGACTGTCATATTGGCAAGCACTGCTTATTAGTGTCTCAAGCAGGCTTTGCTGGCCACACCACTTTAGAAGACAACGTTATCGTCCACGGCCAAGCAGGCACCGCGGGCAACTTGACCATTGGCCGTAACTCAGTAGTCAAAGCCAAATCTGGGGTGAGCCACTCGTTCCCAGAGAACAGTGATTTATTCGGCTACCCAGCGAAAGACGCTCGCGCGTATTACAAAAACTTGGCCGCGCTCAACCGCTTAACGGTGAGCCAAGATAAAGCCAAGCAACAAAACAAAAACAGCAACCCAAGCACCGAAGAAACAGCCGCGCAGGAGCGCAAAGGGCTGTTCGCCAACTTATTCAAATAACAAGCATAAGGCGATCATGTAATGATGGATGACAACTTCAATTTAATCGAATCGACCATACGGCTCGAAAAACACAGCCTTTATGTTGAGCTCGGGGATGGCAGCCGATTGTTTATCCCTGAGCATCAGCAGCAAAAGCTCCATCATTACATCGACCAAAAAGTCGACTTTGGCATTCGCCCTGATTTTATCTCTATCGCCGAAGAGAGTGACCAATTAAATACCATAAACGGCGAGTTAACCTCGCTAGAAACCAAAGATGGTTTCCAGTTGGTTCATTTTAAAATTGCGCATAAAGAGATGATTTCTCGCCTTCGCCACAGTGCCTTTGCCGCTTGTGACGTTGGCCGCTCGCTGCGCTTTAACGTCGACACTTTTTTTAGCCATATTTTCGACCAAGATACGCAAGTCAATCTAACCATTTAATATCGATAGACAAATAACCATTAGGTGAATAACGATGAAACGTACATTAATTCTTACTGCCCTTTTATCAACCGCTTTAATGGGTTGCGCGAGCACCAGTGAAGAAGCAACCACAGCGCAAGCGGCAACGGGCCCATTCGCTGATTGCAACTTACCTGCGGTTGAAGAACGTGGCCCAATCCGCCCTTCTTTGTATGTTGTTGGCACCTTCGCGGAAGGCCAATGGATGCATACCGAAAATCACCAAATGAAGCACAAAGGCAATGGCATCTACCAGGTCGTGAGCGAAGAAAAGGCCGGTAACGTCAGCCTGCAATTTGCCACCATGAGCTGGAACCCACAATTTACCGCTTCGGGCATGGAAATGACCGTGGGCTATGAAAAAGCGCTCAAGCGCGGTGGTTTTGCCAAAAATACCGTAGTGAACATTCCTGAAGACGGCAAATATCTGTGGAGTGTTGAAATCTCCAAAGACAAAAAACCAGTCAGAGCCCTAGTGATTAAGTGTAATTAGTCGCGGCAATTCCCGAGCGTTCCAACCTACTACGTTGGAGCGCCCCTGTTGACTTAGCCAGTCAATTGAAACCAGCGATTTACTGGCTAAGTAGATAGAATTTATCAGTTTTAACATCGAATGCGGAGTATCACATGGCAACGGTTAGCCTACGCAAAGTACAAAAACAATATGACAACGGTTTTAAAGCCGTTCACGGTATCGACCTCGACATTCAAGATGGTGAATTCATGGTTTTCGTTGGGCCATCGGGCTGCGCAAAATCAACCACGCTGCGAATGATCGCAGGCCTTGAAGATATCAGTGGTGGTGAAGTCCGTATCGGCAATCAAATCGTCAATGCCCTTCCTCCAAAAGATCGCGGCATCGCGATGGTATTTCAAAACTACGCGCTTTATCCGCACAAAACCGTGTTCGACAACATGGCATTTGGCTTGAAAATGCAGAAGAAGTCGAAAGAAGAGATAAGGCAGCGAGTAGAAGAAGCCGCAGAGAAGCTGGAAATTACCGATTTACTGGATAGAAAACCGAAAGAAATGTCTGGCGGTCAACGTCAGCGTGTGGCAGTAGGCCGCGCCATTGTTCGTAAACCAGAAGTATTTCTGTTTGATGAACCGCTGTCTAACCTTGATGCCAAACTGCGCGTTTCAATGCGAGTCAAAATCGCCCAGTTACACCAATCGTTAAAACAAGAAGGCAACCCGGCCACCATGATTTACGTCACGCACGACCAAACCGAGGCATTAACCCTTGGCGATCGAATTTGCGTGCTCAATCAAGGCAAAATCATGCAAGTAGACACCCCGTCTAACTTGTATAACCGCCCTAACAATAAATTTGTCGCCAGTTTCATTGGTTCTCCTGCCATGAACTTGGTCGACACCGTATTGCGTCAGTCCGATGACGGTATCTTTGTCGAAATCGCCCCGGGTGTACGCATCTTTATCCCGCTCGATAAGCAGTCAAAACTGCACGATTGTATCGACAAGCCCGTTTGCTTTGGTATCCGCCCGGAACACATTTCCTTGGCAGAAAAAGACGACATGTTTAATGCCTTCGAAGGTGAACTGACCGTGGTCGAGAACATGGGTAACGAGAAATACCTCTACTTCAAAATTGGCGGCAAAGAGCTTATCGCTCGCGTCAATAACCAAGACATCACCACATCCGATATCGGCAAAACGTTCCGCTTTAACCTGAATACGGCGTTTTGTCATATCTTTGATTTTATTACAGAAGAAAACCTAACGATCTAACTACATGAATATTTAACGCTTGTTAACCAACCTGATTCGGGGGAATCACCATGAAGAAAACATCCATATTGTGCGCCGCGATACTCGCCTCACTGGCCGCGAGCGCATCAATGGCAAATGTTACGGCGCCTGACGCGATTGTCGCCTCAAGTGCTCAAACGCAAAGCAGCGAAACGTTTTTAGATTTTCGTAAAGAAACCATCTACTTCGTCTTTTTAGATCGCTTTAGCGATGGTGATGCCACCAATAACACAGGTAATAATCCGGCGACTTATGATCCAACCAACTTAAAAAAATACGTGGGTGGTGACATTCGTGGCCTGATCAACAAGCTGCCGTATTTGAAGTCAATGGGTGTGACCGCTATTTGGATCACGCCACCGGTTGATAACGCCGACAACACCGACGCCTATGGCGGTGCGGGTTACCACGGTTACTGGGGCCGTGACTTTTTTAAAGTCGATGAGCACCTTGGCACCATGGATGACTTTAAAGAGTTAACCGCCAAAATGCACAGCGCCGAATACAACATGAAGATGGTGCTCGACTATGCGCCAAACCACTCAAGCGGCAACGATGAAAATGAGTACGGCGCACTGTATCGCGATGGCCAATACATCACCAACTATCAAACCGATTTAGCCGCGGGCACCAATTGGTATCACCACAATGGTGGCGTGACTAACTGGAACGATTGGAACCAAGTTCGTAACCACAATTTATTCAACCTATCAGACTTCAACCAATCCAACCCAACGGTGTACAACTACCTGTTGGACGGCTCTAAATTCTGGATTGACGCGGGGGTTGATGCCATTCGTATTGATGCAATTAAGCACATGGATAAATCTTTTATCCAGCAATGGACCACCGACATCCACAATTACGCCAAGACTATTGGTCGTGAAGGCTTTTACTTCTTCGGCGAATGGTTTGGTGCGAGCGCCAATACCACCACTGGCATTGATGGCTATGCCATTGATTATGCCAACACGTCTGGCTCTGCTCTGTTAGATTTTGGCTTTAGAGATACCATGGAGCGCGTCCTTACCGACCGCAGTGGCAACACCATGCAAACCCTCAACAGCTACTTAGAAAATCGCGCCAATGTCTTTACCAGCGACGAGTGGCAAGTGGTGTTTATGGATAACCACGACATGGCACGTATCTCAACGGCTCTTCGCTCGAACGCCGCGACCTTTGGCCCTGGCAACAGTGAACAAGGTGGTAACCAAAGCGAAGCGTTCGCCAAAAAGCGTTTGGATCTGGGTTTAGTCGTCACCATGACCGTGCGCGGCATTCCTGCTATTTATTATGGCACAGAGCAATACGCCGCTAACTTTACTACCAACGCCTTCGGTCAAGTCGGTAGCGATCCGTACAACCGTGAAATCATGCCAAGCTTTGATCAAAGCACTGAAGCATTCGGCATTATTAAAGCCCTAGCCGATCTACGTAAAGTCAGCCCTGCCATCCAAAATGGTAGCTACACCCAGCGCTGGTTGAACGATGATATTTTGGTCTACGAGCGTAAGTCAGGTAGCGATGTCGTTGTGGTTGCCGTCAACAAAGGCAGCAGCAAGTCCATCAACGTGGTGAATCTTGGCTTAGCGAACGGCAGTTACACCAGTTTAGTGGGTAGCGATACGGTATCGGTGACTTCTGGCGCGGCAACTCTGCACTTAGATCAAAACGAAGCGATTGTTTTGCACTCGACCAGTGGCAGTGACAGTAACTTAGTCGACATCTCTTTTACCTGTAACAACGGCAGTACCACCATGGGACAAAGCGTTTACGCTGTCGGTAACGTCGCCGAGCTTGGTGATTGGGCGCCAGCTGCCGCCATTAAGCTAGACCCAGCAAACTACCCGACATGGCAGGCAAGCATTTCAGTGCCAAGTGCACAGGCTATTGAGTGGAAATGTCTTAAACGTTCGGAGTCAGATCCATCAGCATCGGTTGAATGGCAAGGCGGCGCCAATAATGCGTTTAATAGCGGCCAAGTGACCTCTAGCGTGGGGAGTTTCTAAATAGAGAAAGGTGTCAATCTACCTCTTACGAGAGGTAGTTTTTCCAAACATGCGCCGTGACTACGCATTCGGGTTTGGAAAGTTGTAATACGTCAGTTAAGCACTTTGAACCATAAAGGTGCCTAGCTGGCGTCCTTCACTATTGATGATCTGTCCGGTGCCGGAGTTTTCACAATAGCTAAAGTCAATGTTGATATCTAACACCTGCCCTTTACTAAGCACATGTCGTTTTAGAATATCGCTGTTAAGTTGGTGGATCTTAGACGTCCAGAAGACGCGGTTTTCATAAATCGTAAATTTTACTGTCATATCTCTTATTTGTTTACTTTACGTCGTGAGTTTTGAAACCAAAATCTCTTACGACCAATGGAACGAGCCATAGTAATCCTCTGTTAATTAAGTTTTGCTATCTATAGCCAGACGGATCTGTTGCTATAGGTAGATCTCGGGTTTATCGGTATAACTAAATGTGTATTGGTGTAACTAAGGTAACTGGATCTTGAGCTTGGGAATTTGTTACTTACGGAAAGGAATAAATCGAAGGTTCAGGATGAGCTAATGTTATCTAAATACGTTTGTTATGGTTAATGAATTAGCGCAGACGCGAACTGTTTCGCATCTACGCCAACAATTCGAACTTAAAGCGCGACTACGTCAGCAGCTTGAAGGCCTTTTTGACCTTGCTCAACTGTGAAAGATACGCGTTGGCCTTCAGCAAGAGTTTTGAAACCTTCTGAAGCGATAGCGCGGAAATGTACGAATACGTCGTCGCCGCCGTTATCTTGAGAAAGAAAACCAAAACCTTTAGTTTCGTTGAACCATTTTACTGAACCAGTTGCTTTAGACATGATGTGTCCCTTAATTTAATTAAATAATACGAATGCGCTGGAATTGGAATTATCAAATGTGGAATGAAGCTAAGGGAAACGCTAGGACAACTACAGTAACGAAGGATATTCTGAGGGTTTTGCTTTACTTGATTTTTCATTAAATAACTCTGAACAACAGAGCGAGCTGCACTATCCCATAGCCGGGTAACGTTGTAAAGGGTTATTTTTTATTGTTCCCCTCCACTACGGCCTGCAAGGTAACCGCCGACACAATTTGCAACACATCCCTGCCGTCTCCCTCACTTTCCTCTGACAGTCATCCATTATTCTATTGCGCATTAATTCGCCACACTAGGTACTTCATGATGAAAACAGCAACTAAAACTACCCTTGCTATCGCTTTAAGCCTACCTCTTCTAGCTGGCTGTGTAACACCAGGAGAAGACGATGCCAACGCAGCAACCAAACAAGGCGCCGTAGGGGGGGCTTTACTCGGCCTCACCCTTGGCGCCTTAACGGGAGACGCAGAACTAGCAATGAAAGGAGCCGTTGCTGGCGGTGTCGCTGGTGGTGTCGCTGGTGCTGGGGAAGATGTGCGCAATAACCGCAATAACATCCGCCAAGACAGCCGCGATGACGCAATCTCAAGCATCGCAAATCAGCAAGGCGCGCAGCAGAAAAAACAAAGCTGGGATGAGCTCAACAACTTTGTTGGTCACTGGACCGTGACGATTCAAAACCACGACCAAACGCTTGAAGGCGTTCACCCAATTAAAGCGTTGGGCTCATTAGCGACAACCTCTCAAGCCGATATACAGTTAAGCAATGACCAAGGCGTTGACTTAACAGCTCAATTCTCTTTCGATAAAGAGCAGGGCTACCAACTTAATGTAGCTAACAACGCCAAAGAAGTGAGCGTTAACTTTGCTGGTGAATTTGTACCGAATATGAATCGCTACCACTTTTACCCAACCGACGCCAACGCTGTTGTCTATCAAGGTGTCCCAAGTGGTAGCATTCGCGCCGAACTTGGCTTTGCCGGAACGAATGTATGGATGTTAGATACGTACGCCTACATCGATGGTAGTGAGCAAAAAGTCCAAACCTTCCGCTTTAATAAAGTGAAGTAAACTCGCCAAGCCCCCGATCTTACCTAGGGGGCTTTACTCATTCTATTTTTTGTCGCTGCTAATTCGCTATCTCAAGGTGACGTTTTAACGCTGTTTTTTGAGAATAGAGATAAAACCACCCCATCAGTATCAGCGCTATCATCATCGCGGCTAAGCTCACATACAAAGCGCTATAGTAATTATACATTTCGCCAACCACCCCAAGTGAGATACTCGAGACGAGAACACTGCACTGCATTAGGTTAGCAAATAACGTAGAGGCGACCCCCAGTTGCTGAGACATCATATTTTGCAGCGCCACCATACCCAATGTCGCAATCACACCAATATAGATGCCATTGAGCACCTGCAGCGCAATAAATTGCCACACTTGATTGACGCTGAGCATACCAATAAAAAATAGCCCACCTATGATCGCCGCCAGCATGATTAAGCGATAGGTGCCAAACCTTTGTGCAAGACGCCCGGCGTTAAGCATAATTGGGATCTCGCACAGCGCAGCCATACCAAATAAAATCCCGACCCAGCTCGCTCCTAACATCAGCTCGTGGCTAAAGTAGAGCGGCAAAGAAGTAATATAGAGGTTATTGGCGGCAAACATGGCCAATAGTGCAAGGCTGAGTATGATGATCGGAGGGTATCGGTACCATTTAAAATCCCCTTCGGCCTCCACCTGTTTTTCACCTTGCATGACTCCTTCAGGCAAGTGGAAAAACACTACCCCAATCGTCACGACGGTAATAAAAGCCGATACCAGAAACGCCGCGGAAAAACCAAACGCCCCTTTGAGCATAAAAGCAATGGGAGGGCCAAATACCCAAGCCAGTGCCATGCCTGCCCGCATGGTCGAAAGAAAGGTGGTGCTACTGCCTTGCATGTGCTCATCAGCGTACTCTCTGCCAAGCGCAAAGATCTGGCCATATATGGCGCCACTGATGCTACCAAACACAAACGCGATCCCCACCGCTAGGTAATAGCTTTGAATAAAGGCAAAGCTAACCACGGTAACCAAATAACAGTTAAAAGCCACCAGCAAAATCTTTTTCCTTTGCCAACTTTTATCTGAGTTGTAGGCAATAAACTGCGACATCACCACCGAACTCACCACCGAGAGCACCATATAAGCACTTAGCATATAAGGCGTCGCACCAAGAGATTCGACTAAAAACACACTCGATAAGGGATAGAAAAATGAACCACAAAGCCCAGTTGAAAATGTGGTAAAAATAAAAAGCATGGCTGTTCTGTTTGCTAACATCACCGCCTCCTATAACCAGTTTAAAAATGACTTTTTCTTTAACTAAGCGTGGCCACACCCATTAAGATGCCATCATTCTAATCAATATCTGCTGTGAGAATTGGTAGAAATCCGTCGTCAAATGATACTTTTCAATCAATTGATCACACATTGATGACGGAATAATATACATTGGAGCAGCAACACAGGAAGAGGCAAAGGGAGCAAGCGATGAAGCCACACATAGAGAGCGTGAGTAATTCAAATAACTTCAACTGGTTGGTAAAGGAGTACAACTGTCATGTTGCCAAGCCGCAATTCCAGTGCCCATGGCACTACCATAGTGAATATGAGTTGGTCCTTTATCGCGACCCAGATGGAGTATTTAATGGTAACTGTTTTGTCGGTGACTTTATTGGCCCGATAGAGCACAACTCATTGGTGCTATACGGGCCAGGCCTTCCCCATATGCTGGTTGGATCGAGTCTTGGCTCAAAGAGTAAACCACTCTACTCGCTCATTTTTTGGTTTACCCATGCGTGGGTAGAACAACTTATTGCCGCCGCACCCGAGCTACACATTCTTAAAAGCTTACTTCGCCGCTCAGGTCACGGGCTGCAGTTTAGCCCTCAAAGCGCTGAGCGCATCTACGCACTATTAAAAAACCTCAGCGAGCGCGCTCCTCACCATCAGATCATGCACCTACTTGAGGCGCTTTCTGTTTTAGCTGACGATAATACAGCGAACGAGATGTCTTCCAGCGGCTACGCCCTAGGGCAAAGCGCTCAGGATGACGAGCAGCACAAACGGGTAGAATCCGCACGGCGCTTCATTGAGAAGCACTTTCACCGTTCAATAAAAATCCACGATGTTTGCCAAGCGCTGCACATGAGCGAAAGCTCGGCCTATCGACTGTTTGAGCGTCATTTTAATGAGAGCTTTTCAGAGCACCTGAAAAGCTTTCGCATTGGTAAAGCGTGTGAGTTGCTGGTTAACTCCCAAGCCCCTATTGCACTAGTGGCGGAGCAGTCAGGGTTTACTAACCTGTCTAACTTCAACCGCCAGTTCAAGAGTGTAAAAGGAATGACACCCAGAGATTTTCGGCTGCAGTTTAACCGCTAGGTCTACATTGTCAGCCACACGGCTTAAACGAACCAACTCCTGCACACATTATTACCAAATGGTAATAATCATTTTTGTAATTCGAGCATTATCAAACCTCGGTTGATAATCGATAATGCTCTCCTCGTCATTAATGATATTTGGAGACCATTATGGCTAATGGATTTACAAAAGATGGTGGCATTCAAGATCAAATCGATGCCACCGTTATTGATGCAATCAACCGCGCTCGCTCCCACCTACACCAAAACCATAACGACACAGAATACTGCTTAGAATGCGGCGAACTTATTCCCCACGCTCGGCGAGCAATCCGCCCAGGAGTCGAGTTATGTGTTGAGTGTCAGGAATTAGAAGATGCTCGGCTAAAAAGCGCATCGGGCTTTAACCGCAGAGCGAGTAAAGATAGCCAACTGCGCTAAATTCAGCTGGGCAGCGATGTTTATCGCTTCAGAAACGCAAAAGCCCCAACAACTCACAGAGTTATCGGGGCTTTCTAAATAAATGGCACGCCCTGAAGGATTCGAACCTTCGACCACATCCTTAGAAGGGACGTGCTCTATCCAGCTGAGCTAAGGGCGCGCTACAGGGAAAGGATTATACGAGTTGAAACCCTCAGGTCAACGGCTTTATCTAACATTCTGATCTGAATGAGCAAAAAAAGCGCAGGCCGATGCCTTTTGCGCCATTAATTATTTAGCTAAACGATTGCTCAATGGATATTGTGACACTTTTTTGCGACAATGCTTGCCAATGTTGGCCCTCATTAGTTCAAGGAATATCATGACTGCTCAAAATATCGATGGAAAGTTGATTTCACAAACCGTTCGCTCTGAAGTAGCGGCACGCGTAAAGGCCCGTACGGAGATGGGTTTACGAGCACCTGGGCTTGCAGTCGTATTGGTTGGGCAAGACCCGGCCTCTCAGGTTTATGTCGGAAGCAAGCGCCGCGCTTGTGAAGAAGTTGGCTTTATCTCTAAGTCTTTCGACCTACCAGGGGACACGACTCAAGAAACGTTATTGGCACTCGTTGACGAACTTAACCAAGATGACACCATCGATGGAATTTTAGTTCAACTGCCTCTTCCTGCCGGAATTGACGACACTCAAGTATTAGAACGTATTCACCCAGAAAAAGACGTTGATGGCTTCCACCCTTACAACGTTGGTCGCCTCTGTCAGCGCATGCCGAAACTGCGCTCTTGTACACCAAAAGGCATTATCACCCTACTTGATCGTTACAATATCGAACTGCATGGCAAACACGCGGTTGTGGTGGGCGCGTCTAATATCGTCGGCCGCCCGATGACCATGGAACTGCTGTTAGCAGGCTGTACCACCACCACCTGTCACCGCTTTACCAAAGACTTAGAGCATCACGTTCGCCAAGCGGACTTGATTGTGGTTGCCGTTGGTAAACCTAACTTTATTCCGGGCGCTTGGATCAAAGAAGGCGCGGTGGTGATCGATGTCGGTATTAACCGTCTCGATTCTGGCAAACTGATTGGTGATGTGGAATACGACGTCGCGAAAACCAAAGCCAGCTTCATCACGCCGGTTCCTGGTGGTGTTGGGCCAATGACAGTGGCAAGCTTAATTGAAAACACCATGCTCGCTTGTGAGCAGTACCACAGCGATAAATAATCGCTCGGTTAAAACCACTCAACGTAAAAAAGGCTCACCGAATTCGGTGAGCCTTTTTTTATACCAGCACTTTGAACCAAGTAACTGGTATAACACGCCAGTGTTCTGTCGCTTAAGGCTCAGAGGTCGTTTCTGAGCCATCGCTTTTTTATTACATCGACAAGATCACGCCAGCAATCGCTGCGCTCATCAAGTTTGCCAGTACGCCAGCGGTGATCGCTTTCGCACCATTTTTTGAGATGTAGGTACGGCGCTCAGGCACAATGCTGCCCAAACCACCAATCAGCATCGCCATGGTCGAGATGTTGGCAAAGCCACATAGAGCAAACGTCACAATCGCTTGAGAATGGGCGCTAAGTTGGTCTTTAACATCCATGAGTTGAATAAAGGCTACAAACTCGTTTACCACCACTTTGTTACCGATAAGAGAGCCAGCAACAATCGCTTCGTTCCATGGAATACCAAGTAGCCACGCCACAGGAGCAAAAAGGTAACCCATCACAAGGCTAAAGCTTAGCTCAATACCTATCCATGAACCCACTTGACCCAATAGGCCATCAAGCAGTGCAATGATGCTCACAAATGCTAGCAAAGTGGCACCAACCGCGACCGCGATACGCACACCAGACATCGCGCCATCGGCCATCGCTTCCACCACGTTAGCGGCGCGAGGGATTTCTACTTTGTCTAAATCGTTAATTTGCACGTCATCGTCGCTTGGCGGAACTAAGATTTTAGCCATCAAAAGGCCCGCTGGCGCAGACATAAAGGCCGCAGCAATCAGGAAGTTAAGATCCACACCCAGTGACGCATAACCCACTAACGTACCGCCAGCAACCGAAGCAAGACCACAGGTCATTACCGCGAAAAACTGAGAGTCACTCATCTGTTTTAGGTAAGGCTTCACCACCAGCGGCGCTTCGATCATACCAACGAAGATGTTCGCCGTTGCAGAGAGCGATTCAGCGCGACCTGTGCCCAGTAGTTTTTGCAGTGCACCACCGATCAAGTTGATCACTTTTGGCATTAGGCCAATGTGGTAAAGCGCAGAAATAAGAGCCGAGAAAAAGATGATTACGCCAAGTACATTAATAGCAAATACAAAACCATTGCTGCCATCAGCTAAGCTACCAAATAGGAAACCAATCCCGAACTGACCATAATCAATTAAGCCAGATACCGCGCCAGTAACACTGTTTAGTGCATTTTTTCCAGCTGGCAAATATAGAACTAAGAACGCAAATGCAATTTGCAGTGCGAAAGCCAAACTCACCGTGCGTAACGGAATATTTTTACGGTTGGTTGAAAGCAACCAAGCGGTAAACAAAATGGCGAAAATGCCTAGTATAGATGTCATGGAGCGTCTTCTATAAAGAATAAAATAGTGAAGGCGCGCATTGTAAGAGCAGAAATAAGAAGTGCAAGTCGAGGTTGTTAACACTTTGCAACAGTTATGCATGGCGAAATAAACACCACGCATAACTCATTGATTTTGCAGAATAACAAGATTTAGATCACGTTATTATTTCTATATGGAAAAAATATTTCGCACACAGGAAACAATCGTTTGCGTTAACGTTTAGCCAAACGATAACTTTGCATGAGTTGGCCTTACACCAGTCCGGTTAAAAAGATTGCGCTCCTAGATTCTGTTTAAGGAAGTCGATCACTACGGCCAACTTCCTAGGCCTGTGCTTGCGGCTGGGGTAAACCGCGTAAAAGGCCATCTTTTGGCTCGGCTGCCACTCGGGCAACAGCTCAATAAGCTCACCTTTGCGAAACTCATCTTTAAGTAGGTAAGTCGCAAGATAAGCCACCCCCCACCCGGATATCGCTGCGTTACGAACCGCTTCAGCAAGATCCACTTGGTAATTGCCCGTTACATTGACCCAAAGCTCTTCGTCTTGATTGCTAAAGCTCCAAGCACTGTAATCTCGTTGACGGCTATGGTAGATCAAACAATTGTGTCCAATGAGGTCTTGAGGCTTATAGGGGGTGCCGTGTTTGGCTAAATAGCTCGGCGCGGCGGCTAAAACAAAGCGAGTATCGGTAAGACGCTGCGCCACATAACCATCGGGCAGTTGCTCTAAGTTGGTGATCCAAAGATCTAGACCAATTTCGACCATGTCCACGTAGTCATCAAACAGACTGACTTCAACTTGCAATAGCGGGTACTGCAGACGCAACTCTTCTATAAGTGGAATAACATGCAGCGTTCCAAAAGACTGGGCGATCCCAATTCTTAGCGGCCCTGCAACCTCATCGCGCTGATCATCGATTAAGTTTTGTCCGGTTTCTATCGCTTCCATAAGCGCCCCGCAACACTGGAAAAACTGCTCTCCGGCGGGGGTCGCCGACACGGTTCGAGTGGTGCGCTGCACCAGTTTGGCATTCAGTGAGGACTCTAATTGCGCTATTTGCTTGCTGACATGCGAAACCGACACCTCAAGCTGTTTTGCCGCAGCGGTGAAGCTTCCGTGTTGGATCAAGGTATAAAAAATCACCATCTGGCTGGCGCGTTCGGTTAGCACTATGGCTCCTTAAACTGGTTTAAAAAGTGGGGCCGAAAAAAACACAAAGGGCTCAGCATGAGCCCTTGTCTTTAGCCAAGAAGAGGATCATCCATCAAACTTAATTCTATCGGCCAAATGGCTCACCGCTATGGCGAAATAGTATGAGCGGTTCCACTTCATCAATACTTGATAGTTATTATAAATCAAATATGAGCGACCATTTTCGTCGTCAGGCATGATCAACCAAGCATCAATGTCGGTATTCGGCGCAGGCAGAGGCTGACCATTAAAACGCGTCACGCCTAAAGCACGCCACTCGGCCAAGGTTTTCGCTTTGTCAGCTTGGCGACCTTGTAACTTACTATCTAGCCCTTTCGGCACTTTCACTTGTCGTCCCCAAGTGTAAGTGTCGTCCCAGCCAGACTGACTTAAATAATTAGCAGTCGAGGCAAACACATCGGCTTTGGTGTTCCAAATGTCTTTTTTGCCATCTCCGTTGCCATCAGCGGCATACGCAATAAAGGAGCTTGGCATAAACTGGCACTGCCCCATCGCCCCCGCCCAAGACCCTTTCATCGCTTTAGGGCTAATATGACCTTGGTCTAGGATGGTTAACGCCGCCATGGTTTCTTTGCGGAAAAAGGCTTCTCGGCGTCCGTCATAAGCTAAGGTCGTCAATGCATCGATCACGCTGTAACCGCCCGTGAACTTACCAAAGTTACTCTCCACCCCCCAAAGCGCGACAATAAAGCGCGGCTGTACGCCGTACTCCTCGCCAATCTGCTTCAGTTCGGTGTAGTGTTTCCGGTACAGATCTTTTGCTTGCTTGACCTTCCAGTCTGGCACCGCACGCGGAATGTATTCATCCAACGTTAAGCGTTTTTCTGGTTGATTACGATCCGCTTTCACCGCTCGCGGTTTATACGTCACATCGGCAAAAGCGCTTTGAATAATCGACTCCGAGATCCCTTGCTCTCTGGCCTGCGTTTTTAACTCTGCAACATAATCCTCAAATGGCTGTTTCGCCATCACCGATGTGGATAATCCTAGCCCGATAATTGTTGTAATTATTTTTCTCAATCTACCTCTCCTTGAACAAGGCGGCTACGAACGAGCCGCTTTCTGTTCTTTGTACTTTTCGAGTAAATTTTCTGGTGGCGGCGGCACTTGCAAAAAGAAGCCGTCATCCTTTAATGATTGTTTCACTTTCTCTACATCGACCTGAGCCAACTGGCGGCCTTCTAGTCTGACTACCATAACGAAAATTGGTTTCCCAAACACCTTTTTTAATGATTCTGGTACATCCGAGAAATCGTCTTTTTTTGGCACGTACAGGTACGTCCCTTCTTTTTTGCTGCTTTTATAGATAGAGCACAACATAAGTAACCTATTTTTAATTGATTTGTTCACCCTAAAAGTGAACTTTTTGCAAACTTTATGAGATTTTGGGGCCAAAGCACCGATTTAGCAATAAGATTGCTTGATGAGCCCAGTTAAGGAATATAACATGCTGGTATCTCTTGGCTATCGCAATAGCATAACGTTCAAAGAAGTAAGATGACCACAACAACAGATTTAAAAGGAAGCAGTTTCACCTTATCTGTTCTCCACCTCTCTGGAAACCAAATCGAAGAGTGCGTCGCGTTTCTCAATCAAAAGGTTGAGCAAGCTCCCGCGTTTTTTGCTAATGCTCCGGTGGTGGTTAATGTCGAGAACGTCACCGGTGATATTGACTTTCACACTCTTAAATCCGGCATCCATAATGCGGGGATGATCCCAGTTGGCATTTCTGGCTGCAAAGACCGACGTAGCCAAACACAAGCCACCGAGGCTGGCTTTGCGCTGATGTCGGCGAGTAAGTCTCCAGCACGAGAGCCTGCCAAAATGGCGCCGGTAAAAGTGGTACGTACGCCAGTTCGCTCAGGGCAACAAATCTATGCCAAAGATGGCGATTTGGTGATCTTAAGTCACGTGAGTGCGGGCGCAGAAGTAATTGCCGACGGCAGTATCCACATTCATGGCACCCTGCGGGGCCGCGCTATTGCGGGTGCAAACGGACAAAAAGAAGCCAAGATTATTTGTCACGATTTACAAGCTGAGCTGATTTCCATTGCTGGAAACTATTGGCTCAGCGATCAAATTGCAAGCGAGTATTGGCAGAAAAAGATCATGTTTAGCATGGTCGAAGACCAGCTACATATCGATATACTCAGTATTTAAAATAATAAGGAACTTATGATGGCACGCATTATTGTTGTTACATCAGGCAAAGGTGGCGTAGGTAAAACAACCTCGAGTGCTGCTATTGCCTCGGGCCTTGCTCTAAAAGGCAAAAAAACCGCCGTGATCGACTTTGATATCGGTCTGCGTAATCTTGATTTGATCATGGGCTGCGAACGCCGCGTGGTTTACGATTTTGTTAACGTGATCAACGGTGAAGCAACGTTAAACCAAGCGCTTATCAAAGATAAACGCACCCCTAACTTATTCATTTTACCCGCTTCGCAAACCCGCGATAAAGACGCACTATCGAAAGATGGCGTTGAACGCGTATTTAACGAGCTAGATGAAATGGGCTTTGAGTTCATTATCTGTGATTCACCGGCTGGTATCGAGCAAGGCGCACTAATGGCGCTCTACTTTGCCGATGAAGCCATCGTCACCACCAACCCAGAGGTGTCGTCGGTACGCGACTCAGACCGTATTTTGGGTATCTTAGACTCAAAGAGCCGCCGCTCTGAACTGGGCCTAGAGCCAGTAAAACAGCATTTGCTGCTAACTCGCTACAACCCAAGCCGCGTGACCTCTGGTGAAATGCTGAGTGTAGAAGACGTAGAAGAAATCCTGCATATCTCCCTACTTGGTGTTATCCCAGAAAGCCAAGCGGTATTGAACGCCTCAAACAAAGGCGTACCGGTTATTTTTGACGAAGAAACCGACGCAGGCATGGCTTACGATGACGCAGTTGAGCGTTTACTTGGCCAAGAACTGGATTTTCGCTTTCTGACTGAACAGAAAAAAGGCATCTTTCAACGTCTATTTGGGGGCTAATTTATGTCATTGCTGGAGTTTTTCCGACCACAAAAGAAAACATCCGCGAATGTTGCTAAAGAGCGCCTGCAAATCATTGTTGCGGAGCGTAGAAAAGAAGGAGCAGGCTCTCCAACTTACCTACCTCAGCTTAAACAAGATATTCTTGAAGTGCTAAAGAAGTATGTAGAAGTACAAGAAGACATGGTAGAAGTGTCGCTGGAACAAAGTGACGGCGACTTATCGGTGCTGGAGCTGAACGTTAAGCTTCCGGACGAAGAGAAATAAACTGCTGTTCTCGGGTTATAAAAAAGCTCTGACGATTCGTTCAGAGCTTTTTTTATCGGTTGAGCTTAGCTGGTTAAAAAAGTTTATCTAACTTATCGCCCAATAGCTCCTTACGCCAACCTTGCATGGCATCAGGCAGCGCGCCTGGGTCACGGTCTTTTTTCCATACCCAAGTGATCATTTGGTTAAGCTGCTTTTTCGACGCTAAAAACTCCGTCGCTAAGCCTGAAGTGTGAGAAACGCGCTTCACTTCATCTTTTAAGGCTTTAAATAGCTGCTTGTAACGGGGCTGATCCATCAAACGTTCGATTTTATCGGGCCACGCCTCTTCAGCGACTTGCTGCCCTTGTTTCACCATCGCGATCACTCGATTGCCATGACGGCGAATTTCACGGTGATCAAAGCCCTCTTGTTCCATCTGCTTTAAGCTCTTGATGCTAAGACGGGCGCAAGTGAGTATGTTTTGCTCGCGAAAAACAAAGTTCAGCGCCAAGTCACGCTTTATTGCTTCTTCTAAGCGCCACTTAGCCAAAATTTGTAGGGTTGCTAGCTGCTTCGGGTGCAGTTGCCAAGCACCTTTTACATCGAGATAGGCGCGTTCTGGTTGGTGACGTACCACCCGCTTACTGGCAATGAGTTCAGACTCTTGCTCCGCTGCTTGCCACCAGCCTGCTTCTTGCACCGCCTGCTCTAATTTCTGGTAAATCGGCTCTAGGTAGAACACATCCGCAGCCGCATACTCAAGCTGCTTTGCGGTCAGCGGGCGCGCTAACCAATCGGTTCGGGCTTCACTTTTATCGAGATCTAAACCTAAGTACTCTTTAGCAAGCGCGGCAAAACCGGTCGAAAGGCCATGACCTAAAAATGCAGCCATAACTTGAGTGTCCATCATAGGTGTCGGCATAGCA
>Ga0209379_10001146_pt1 | contig 18193 bp, 14 predicted proteins | sample tdDd001_FD_187124 | JGI IMG/M metagenome (GOLD analysis project Ga0209379, IMG submission 187124) | Marine sediment microbial communities from the Atlantic coast under amendment with organic carbon and nitrate - tdDd00.1 (SPAdes)... | ecosystem: Environmental > Aquatic > Marine > Coastal >...
GTATTAATTGCTAGTGGAGAATACTATAAAAAAAGATATCCATCAGAGGAAGACCTTGAACCAAAAGCACCTTACCAAGCAAGCCTATTTGATTTACCTCAAGATAATCAAGTAGAGCCAGACATTCAAGAAAAGGATATTACAGAGAGTAATTTTGACCTACTAGAAGACCTAGTACCAGATATTTTAAATGGTAGGTTCAACTACATGAAGTTTAAAGCTAAAGGCTTCATGGATTTAATTGTAGAAAGCTTTGAAGATAATTGTATATCAGTATCTCATTACTATTCACAAAATGGTGATTTAATGAGTGATCCTGATATGGAACTTACTCTCGATACTGAAAGTAGAAGAGTATACGCTGAGACATTTCAGCAAGACAATATGGCAATATTTCATAGGGTAAGAGATGGCAATGGTATCAAGAATGAAGATTTAGCTGATGAGTTAAATGTATTCTTAGAAGATTGGTTAACCAATATCAAAGCTCAAGGTCATATGCCTTACCAAGCCTACTATAGTGAATGGTCAGAAGATAGACCATTTGAAGTTTTCTTTAATGATGATGGAAAAGCTATTGAAGAAGGTTCCCAAGATGAAATAGTTGATGAGGAATTATCAGAAGAAGTTGTTGATATTATTGTAGGTCAAGCAGAAGAAAATGAAGAAGAGCCTATTACCAAAGAAATACTAGACTTTGTGAATAAGTCTTATGAAAAGATTAACTATCAATTTTCATTTGCAGATGAGATAGGTTTAGGCGGACTTAAGACAAAATACAAAGCTAATATCCAAGCTATAAAGATTCTTAAGGTTTTAGAAAATGAAAATAGATTAGCTAATAGTGAAGAGCAAGGTATCTTAGCTAAATATGTTGGATGGGGTGGTATGCCTTATGTCTTTGATAAGAATGCTAATGGTTGGTCCAATGAGTATGGTGAAATAAAGGAATTACTTTCATCAGATGAATATGAAAGTGCGAAAGCTTCCACACCAAATGCTCATTATACTTCACCTGTTGTAATTAATGGTATTTATTATGCTTTAGAACGTTTTGGTTTTTCAAGTGGAAATATCTTAGAACCATCAATGGGAGTTGGTAACTTCTTTTCTCATTTACCAGAGAATATGAAAGACTCAAGGTTGTTTGGGGTAGAGCTTGATGAGCTATCCGGTAGAATCTCTAAGCAGCTTTATCAAAAGGCAACGGTAAAGATTAGTGGTTATGAAGATACTGATTTTAATGATAACTTCTTTGATGTTGCCATAGGAAATGTACCATTTGGTAATTATAAGGTCTACGACAGAGAGTACGATAAACACAACTTTAAGATTCATGATTATTTTATAGCTAAGACCTTAGATAAGGTAAGACCAGGTGGTGTAGTAGCCTTTGTGACCAGTAAAGGAACACTTGATAAGAGTGATAATTCTGTTAGAAAGTATATTGCTAAAAGAGCAGACTTACTTGGTGCCGTTAGGCTTCCAAATACGGCATTTAAAGAAAATGCCAATACGGATGTAACCGCTGATATTCTTTTTCTACAAAAGAGAGAAAAGTTATCTGTTGAAAATCCTGCGTGGCTAGAAATAGATGAAACAGAAAATGGTGTACCTATTAATAAATACTTCCTAGAGCATTCTCAAATGTTACTTGGACAAATGGTCTTTGATGCCAGGATGTTTGGTGAAGAAAGTCGCTATACAACTTGTGTAAATAGTGAAGAAGACTTTAATTTAGATCAAGCCTTATATCGAGCTGTGAATCGTATAAAAGGTTCTATTACCACTTATGAAAGAGAAACAACTGTAGATGATTTTCTGCCAGCAGAAGCCAAATATCGCAACTATTCTTATGCAATGATTGAGAGTCAACTCTATTATAGAGAGAACTCACAAATGCGTAAAATAGACATGAAAAAGAAAACATTAGAGCGTGTAAAAGGCATGATAGTAATTAGGGATTTAACGAGAGAAATCATTAATATGCAGGTAGATGGTTGTTCTAAAGAAGAACTTCAAACTAAACAAGCAGATTTAAATGAGTCTTATGATACCTTTGTAAAAAAATATGACTATATCAATTCACGAGGTAACAACCAAGCATTTCGTGATGATAATGACTACCCACTCCTTTGTTCTTTAGAGTATGTAGATGCTGAGAAGAATGTCCAAAAGGCTGATATGTTTACTAAACAGACAATTAAGCCAGTTGAAAGAATTACTTCTGTTGATACAGCAAGAGAAGCTTTAACTGTATCACTTAATGAAAGGGGAGTGGTTGATCTAACTTTTATGTCTCAACTTTATGATACTGAGATTAAAAATATCATTGATGAACTAAGAAGTGAAATTTATTTAAATCCAGAAAGATATGATGAAGCAAATCCTTACCAAGGTTATGAAACGAGTGATGAATATCTATCAGGTAATGTAAGACAAAAGCTAAAGTTTGCTAAAGTATTTGCTGAGCTTCATCCTGATCTATTTCAGATTAATGTGAAAGCTTTAGAAAATGTTCAACCTGTAGATCTATCAGCTAGTGAGATTGATGTTAGGTTAGGAACTACTTGGATTGATCCAGAAGACTATGAAGAGTTTATTTATGAAACACTCGGTACACCAAGGTATTATCAAAACACAGGTAGTAACAGAGAAATCTGTGTAAATTTCAATAAATACAATGCCACATGGTCCATTACCAATAAAGGTATGGATGGTTATTCTATAGCTGCTAAAGAAACCTTTGGAACAAGTCGAATAAATGCTTATTACATTTTAGAAGACAGCCTTAACTTAAGATCGTGTAATGTTAAAGATCGAGTAGAAGACGGTGATAGTGTTCGTTATGTTATCAATAAGAAAGAAACCATGCTTGCTAGAGAAAAGCAAAGCTTATTAAAACAGTCATTTAAAGAGTGGGTCTTTAGTAATCCAGAAAGACGTAAAAAGTATGTATCTAAATACAATGAAAATTTCAACAACATCAGATTAAGAGAGTATGATGGCAGGCATTTAACTTTCCCTGGCATGAATCCAGACATTAAATTAAGACCACACCAAGTCAATGCTATTGCCAGAATCATTTATGGTGGCAATGCTCTATTAGCACATTGTGTAGGAGCGGGTAAGACATTTGAAATGGTCGCTTCGTGTATGGAGCAGAAAAGGTTAGGACTTATAAAAAAAGCTATTATGGTTGTACCAAATCACTTAACAACGGATATTGGAAGTGAGTTTTTAAGGCTTTACCCTTCAGCAAATATACTAGTCACAACAAAGAAAGATTTTCAAAAATCTAATCGACAAAGATTTGTCAGCAGGATTGCAACAGGTGCTTATGATGCAGTAATCATCGGACATAGTCAATTTGAAAAGATACCAGTTTCTAAGGAGCGTCAAGAGGAGATGATCAAAAGGCAGATTGATGAGATCAGTCATTCTGTAGATGATATTAGAAAAACCAATGGACAAAACTTCTCTATTAAGCAGTTAGAACGATTAAAGAAATCTTTAAATGCTGAACTTAAGAAGCTTCATGATAGCCCTAAAGATGATGTTGTAAACTTTGAGGAATTAGGAGTTGATTCACTATATCTTGATGAGGCACATTATTTTAAGAATTGTGCTGTTTTTTCTAAAATTAGAAATGTTGCAGGTATCTCTAATACACGATCGAAGAAAGCATCTGACATGCTTTTAAAAACACAATATATCCAAGAAATTAATAATGGTAAAGGTGTGGTATTTGCTACTGGAACTCCAATTTCTAATAGCATGTCGGAAATGTATGTTATGCAGAGATATCTACAAAATCATGAACTACAGGAACGTCAAATCCACCACTTTGATGCATGGGCAGCTCAATTTGGAGAAGTGGTCTCTAGTTTAGAACTAGCACCAGAAGGTACTGGTTATAGATTTAAAAGTCGCTTTGCTAAGTTTACTAACTTACCAGAGCTTATGACTATATTTAAGAACATGGCAGATATTCAAACTGCTGATATGTTAAATCTTCCAGTGCCAAAGCTAAAGGATGATAAACATCAATTGATTACATCGGAAGCCAGTGAATATACTCAAGAGATTATGGAAGAGTTTGTAGAACGTGCAGGTGATATAAGAAATGGAAGTGTTGATCCAAGATCTGATAATATGCTTAAGATAACCAATGAAGCTAGGCTACTTGGGCTTGATCCAAGACTGTTAGATCCTGATGCACCAAACGTACCAAATAGTAAAGTTAATCAATGTATTGATCGAGTGTTTCATGAATATCATGCAAGTAATGATTTTAAAGGGACACAAATTATATTTAGTGACACTGGAACCCCAAACACTGATGGTCGTTTTTCAGTTTATCCTTATATAAAAGAAGAACTCGTTGAAAGAGGGATACCAGAACATGAAATATGCTTTATTCATGATGCTAAAAGTGAAGAACAAAGAGATGCTATATTCTCAGATATGAGTAATGGAAATAAACGGATTATTCTAGGTTCGACACCTAAAATGGGGACAGGAGTTAATATTCAAGAGAAGTTAATTGCATTGCATCATTTGGATGTGCCGTGGCGACCAAGTGATCTTGAGCAGCGTGAAGGAAGAATACTGAGACAGGGTAATACCAACGATGAGGTGAGTATCTACCGTTATGTAACTCGATCAACTTTTGATAGCTACAGTTGGCAAATTATTGAAAATAAACAGCGTTTCATATCTCAGATCATGACCAGTAAATCAGTAGCAAGAAATGCAGAAGATATTGATGAATCGGTCTTATCTTATGCAGAAGTAAAAGCCATTGCAACAGGTAATCCTTTGATCAAAGAAAAGATGACCGTAGATAATGAAGTAAGTCGATTAACTCTACTGAAGTCGGCTTACAGTTCTAAACGCTACAAAATGGAAGACAACTACTTATACAGGTATCCAAAACTAATTAGAGATACAGAGCAGAAGTTAGAGTGCATAATCAAAGATATTCAGTTAAGAGACATGAATAAGTCAGAAGAGTTTAAAATCATAATAGAGGGTAAGATGTTTGATGAGAGAGAACAAGCAGGCACTATCTTACAAGTCATCAGTATTAGTAAAGATAACGATGTAGAGATTACTATTGGTGAGTTTTGTGGCTTTGAACTATTACTTAGAAAAGATAGTTTTATGAAACAGCACCAATTGATTCTTCATGGCAGTCATAAGTATTCCGTAGATTTTGGAGATAGCCCTCATGGTAATATGATTCGTTTAGAGAATGCTATAGAAGGACTAGAAAAGCATGTGACCAAGTTTGAAACATCCATTGATGAATATGAGCGTAATTTAGGTCAATCAAAGTTAGAGTTTGAAAAGCCATTTATGTACGAAGAAGATTTGAAAACAAATCTTAAGAGACAAGCTGAGTTAAATGCTGAACTTGATATGGATAAAGGACAAGATGAAGTATTAGCTGATGATGAAAGTATGAAAGAGGAAGAAATCGGTGAAACATATGAAGAAGAGAATAGCTTATAGCAGTGATCATTATGGTCACTGCTATTTTTTTAGGAGGAAAACAAATGGAAAGAAATATTCAAACAATCAATAGCTTAATCGATATTCTTGATTTATCAAAAGAAGATGGTGAAATGGTAAAAGATGCTATAAAAAAAGAAGGACTTTTAAAGTTTGTGAATGGTAAGGGACAGGAGCAACTAACCTCTGACGTATGTGAAAAGGTGAGTGCTTTACATGAAATCTTACTTTTGGTTCAAGATGATGATTCATTCTTAATGGGAGGTGATTTAGGTGACAAGTAGAAAAGTCTATGAAGAAAGTTTTTACAAGAATCTTAACAAGCTGACAGGCATCCCTGTAGGTAAAATTAAAGCTTATGCTAAAGAGAACAATCCTTTTAATATCTTAGAGCATCCTATGGTAGTAGAGCCTAACGAAAGGCAACTAGATAAGATTAATAAACTGAATGATTTTATTTCAACTTACAATGTTTTAAGGATGGAAGAAGAAAATACTCGTATTCAAATCACCTGCCCTCAAGATGCAGGTGATTATTTTAATGCTTTAATAGGTAACAAGAGAGACCGTGAGAGATTCATGGTTGCTTTTTTAGATACTAGTAATAAGATCATTGAAACAAAAACCATATCTCAAGGGACTGTAGATTCAGCAGTCATTTATCCAAGAGATGTATTAAAAATGGCACTAGCTAATGATTGTAAAGGCATACTTCTTGCTCATAATCATCCAAGTGGGAAAATGATTGCATCAACTCCTGATATAGCCATTACACAGCGTATGCTTAATATTTTTAAGCCGCTAGATATTAAGATTATTGATCATGTCATTGTTAGTGCAGGAAAGTATTTATCATTTGCAGAGGAGCAAATGCTTGAAGATTTAAATAATGGTTTAGCAGATTATAAACCTATCAAGATTGGTGAAGATGTAGTCACTGAAAATGATGAACTAGAGATATGAGGAGGATCAACATGAACATTAATGAAATCAATAAAAGAAACAGTGATACCATTGCTTGGATTTTAGGATTTAATGCAGTAACTAAGAAAAAACTTGAAGATTATATCAATGAACGTGGTGTGAAGTACGTCCTAAACAATTATCGTACTCTAAAATTCTCTATAGATGAGATTGAAAGGATAGGGATATTGAAAAGAGTATTAGAAAAAATTGATGGTGACATAGATACCATTAATTTTGGAGATGTGGACGAGTTCTAGGAGGTTAGGGATGAGTAAACGATTTACAGATGAACAAATCCATCAAGCAAACCATGTAAATATCATTGCTTATGCCATGAGTCGTGGATATGATGTGAAACGTATTTCAACTAGATCCTATAAGATACCAGGCTATGGTGGTCTTTATATTAATGCAGATGGTGAGAAGTGGAACTGCTTTTCAAGAGCTACTGGTGGTGGTCCAGTACAATTTGTTATGGAAATAGATCAATTATCTTGGGTTGATGCGGTCAAAGAATTAACAGGCTTATCAGAAGATGAACTCCCATTTGTAGAACCAGCACTAAAAGACTTTGAAGTAAAAGGTGATTTAGTTTTACCTGAAAAAAATCAAACCTTTAAACATATCTTTGCTTATCTGATAAAGACAAGGAAAATAGATAAGGACATTGTTAGTGAGTTTGTAAAAAGTAAAATGCTTTATGAAGACACTTATAAGAACTGTGTTTTTGTAGGATATGATAAAGAAGATAATCCTAAGTTTGCAAGTGTGAGAGGAACCAATACTAAGAAGCAATTTAGGATGGATATTGAGAATTCAGATAAAGGGTATCCATTTTGCCATGAAGGTAATTCAGATACCCTTTGTGTATTTGAGAGCGCTATTGATCTCATGAGTTATTTAACCTTAAATAAGCTTCATAGCATCAATAATTTTCAACATCATCTATTATCAATGGGTGGGACATCTTATATTCCGATAGAAAAGTATTTAGAAAGAAATCCTAAAATTACTAAGATTACTCTTTGCTTAGATGCAGATGATGAGGGGCAGTTCTTTGCACAGAAGATAAAGGAGAAATTCGGAGAAGAATATGAGTTTAAGTCACATATTCCAAAAGGAAAAGATTTTAATGAAGAAGTCATTAAATACATCGAACGTATATCTGACGATTTGAAAGTAAGTGACTATAGTGAAGATAGCTATGAGATATAATTGGCGATGTATTAACATTATCTTAATTTATTGTTTGACTGTTTTTATTGTATATTATTGGATATAATATTATTAGTATATCAAGATATAAAATAACTTGTTTGGTGATTTGATTGAAAGGAGATTAAAAATGCAACAATGTGGTGATTGTGGAAAAGTCTATGATGAATCTGAATATGCGAGTTGTCCTAATTGTGATGATGGTGATGTGAGTTCTATTGTAGAGTGCGGAGAGTGCGAAGGAAGCGGTAGAACAGAATGTAGTACATGTGAAGGAGAGGGTGAAGTTAACTCCGAATTATGTCCAGCATGTAATGGTGATGGTGGAATGGAATGTCCAGATTGTGATGGAACGGGTGAATCCAAACATTTCTAGAGATAAATATTTACCTACACGGTTAAATATAATCATTTATTAATTTAGGCATCTCATTAGAGATGCTTTTGTTTATAGTACGAAGCATTTAAATTCAATATCCAAAAGACCAAATAAGACCGTAGGGATTAATGAGGGCAAGCTTCCACATTGTCATACAATGTGCTTGTTGGGATTCTCCCACGCCCTATAAAAACTTGAGACAATACCCCATATCTTGTAAGATAAACATCTCTCAAAATTTTGATCTGTTGGGATGAAATAGACATTTATCATATGATAAATATTAATTCCTTTGTTCAATAAGTTTGAAATCAAGTATAATCATAAGTAAAAAAGTATCTGATCAATTAAAGCACTGTGTTGTACTAATTACATGACATTAACTCGGTTGATTCATCTAAAGCATTTTGAATATATGCTCTGGATTAGGTTTGAGTATCCAATTATTTTTGGTCATTCTGATCTATCTAAATCCTAGAAATTGATTTTCTTCTTTTTACAATTCTTTGTAATCTAATCCTTGAAGGATAATATTAATGTCATACATGTTTATATCTTTTCCTGCAAGTAGATTAGAGTCTAAGTATTGGATTCAATAAATTTATGGTTTGGAATAGGTTTATAATATCTACAATTAAAGTAACTATAAATACTCATGGCTATAATTTAAACAGAATAGAATTCAAGTTCCCCCCCTCGTTAGTGTTGACTAGGGGGGGATGTTCAAATTAGTCTGCTGTATCCTACTTGCATATAATAATTTTGTTGTTTGAAAACATTTCAGAAAAAAGAATATTATTGTATGAAAATGTCTGTTTTTTACACTTATGATTCCAGATGTTTATCCACAATTGGTGAGCCAATTGAAAAAAGTGAGTTATCATATAGAAGAGTAAATCTTGGTACAATAGCTACAGTACAATACACTCATTTTGAATCTAATGTATTTCATTTATTAATTAATCGTATGGATCAAATTGATGAATGTAAGGAATATGATATTCGCAGATTGCACAACAACGCACCCTGATGTGCATAATTGTCCAAAATTGTCTTGACTTGTCCTTTCTTGGGTGTTATGATGTTAATATAAAGAACGGCAATTTAAAATAAAGAGGTGGAAAATGAATAATGAATATTTAACAGTAGATCAAGTAGCAGACAAATTAGGCGTACATCCTAAAACGATTCGAAGATATATTAGTAGTGGCAGAATGTCAGCACAAAAAATTGCTGGTTCATGGAGAATATCTCCTGATGCGCTAGAAGCATATTACAACTCAAGTGGGAATTCAGAAGGTACAAACCAACATGTAAGTAAAGATGATTTTTGCATCTTTATGGATAGTGAATATTTTGATACTGACAATAAAATCCAAATCTGTACAATCGTTGATTATTATGTAACTGATAATAGTGTTAAAGAGCTATTGAAAGAAGTGATAATAATAGTTGCAGAAAATAGTTTAGAAAGTAGGAAAAATCGATTTAATTATGTTTACGATGATACGGAACACAAAATGAGATTAGTATTTTGGGGAGCGCCAACCTATATGAGTGACATTATGAACGTAATGAAAAAATATGAACAACCATTAAAAGGAGACATATTATGAGTAAACAATTAGATACATTAAAAATTACTGGTATGACATGTGCTTCATGTGCGATAGCAGTGGAAAAGAGTGTTAAGAAGATTGGTGGTATTGATTTAGCTAATATCAACTTTGCTACAGAAAAAATGGATGTAGAATATGACAATGCAGTGACTGATATAGAAGAAATCAAAGCTGCTGTCACAAATGCTGGTTATTCTTATGAAGAAGAACAAACCGCAAGATCAATAACGATCCCAATTGAAGGAATGACGTGTGCTTCATGTGCTGCTAATATAGAAAAAGCTGTTAGCAAACTTCAAGGGATCAGTAGTATCAATGTAAACTTTGCAACTGAAAAAGCGACAATCAGTTATGAATCAAATCAAATTAGAATTTCTGAAATTAAACAAGCAATTAAGAAATCTGGCTATACACCTTTAGATGTAGAAGTGGTGTCATCATCAGATGATGAGAAAATTAAACATGAAAAGGCGATGAAAACCTTATGGAGAAAATTCTTGATTGCAGCAGTTTTTTCAACTCCTTTACTTATTATAGCAATGGGTCATATGTTAGGATTAAGACTTCCTGAGTTGATTAATCCAGAGATAAATCCATTAAACTTTGCAATCGTTCAAATTATACTTGTTGCACCTTCAATTATTGTTGGGCATAAGTTTTATACTGTTGGATTAAGCGCATTAGTAAGAAGAACACCTAATATGGATTCTTTGATAGGTATAGGTACAGGATCAGCTGTTTTGTATGGTTTTTACGCAACATTCATGATAGCGCAAGGTAATATATCATATGCTCAAGATTTATATTTTGAGACTGCTGGTGTTATCATTACTTTAATACTATTAGGTAAATATTTAGAATCAGTTACAAAAGGAAAAACTTCTGAGGCAATTAAGAAATTAATGGGTTTGGCACCAAAAACAGCATTAGTGATTCAAAATGGTGAAGAAGTCGTATTAGCAATTGATGAAGTTGAAGTTGGAGATATTGTAGTTGTAAAACCAGGCGAAAAAATTCCCGTTGATGGCACAATTGTTGAGGGTAACACTTCAGTAGACGAATCAATGTTAACTGGAGAAAGCTTACCCGTTGATAAAACGATAGGTTCAAAAGTTGTAGGAGCCAGTATTAATAAGAATGGATTGATTCACTTTGAAGCTAAACGAGTTGGCAAAGATACAGCACTAGCACAAATCGTTAAGTTAGTAGAAGATGCACAAGGATCAAAAGCACCGATTGCAAGAATGGCAGATGTTATATCAGGTTATTTTGTCCCAATTGTAATTTTAATTGCATTGATTGCAAGTTTCGCTTGGTTACTGTCAGGCGAATCAGTTGTCTTTTCATTAACAATTTTCATAGCTGTATTGGTTATTGCATGTCCGTGTGCATTAGGGTTAGCAACTCCAACTGCAATTATGGTTGGTACTGGAAAAGGTGCAGAATTTGGCGTACTAATAAAAGGTGGACAACCCCTAGAAACTGCTCATAAAATTGAAACAATCATCTTTGATAAAACAGGTACTATCACAGAAGGTAAACCTGAAGTAACGGATATTATTTCGAAAGGAAACTTTACAGAAGATGAATTATTACATTTTGCTGCATCAGCTGAAAAAGGTTCTGAACATCCTCTTGGCGAGGCAATTGTTAACAAGGCAATTAAGAGTAACCTTGAATTAAGTCAAATATCAAAGTTTATGGCGATTCCTGGTCATGGTATTCGAGTTGAAGTTGACAATAAAAGTTTGATGTTAGGTAATAGAAAACTATTAGAAGACAACGAAATCAAGAATGAGTTAGAAATAGAGTCAAATCAGCTTGCAAACGATGGAAAAACACCAATGTATATTGTCATAGATTCAATCTTAGAAGGGATTATTGCTGTTGCTGATACTACAAAAGAAAGTAGTTATACAGCGATAAAAGCATTACATCAATTAGGTATTAATGTGGCTATGATAACTGGTGATAATAAAAGAACGGCGAATGCAATTGCAAAAGAAGTTGGTATCGATATAGTTCTAGCTGAGGTTCTACCAGAAGACAAAGCAAAAGAAGTCAAGAAATTACAAGATAAGGATCAAGTTGTGGCTATGGTAGGTGATGGTATCAACGATGCACCAGCGCTTGCCCAAGCAGATGTAGGGATTGCTATTGGTTCTGGTACAGACGTCGCTATGGAATCTGCAGACATTGTATTGATGAAAAGTAATTTGATGGATGTTGTTACAGCAATACAACTTAGTAATAAAACAATAAGGAATATCAAACAAAATCTTTTCTGGGCATTTGCATACAATACTGCAGGAATTCCAATCGCGGCAGGCATACTGTTTGCTTTTGGTGGACCAAAACTCAATCCAATGATTGCAGGTGGTGCTATGGCATTCAGTTCAATTTCTGTACTGTTAAATGCATTGAGACTTAAGAGATTTAAACCCAATCTATAATATAGGAGAACATGATGATTAAAGTTTGTGAACATTGCTCAAATATCGATATTGAAGAATTAAAAGAAACCGTAGGTGATAAAAATATTGTCATTGGTTGCATAGATAATTGTGCAGCATATAAAGAAAAAGCATATGCTATTATTAATGATGAACTTGTTGTAGAGAATAATTCAAATGATTGGATTATAAAAGCTTCTAAAATGATGGGTAAAAAATCTAATTAAGAAAGGTTGGTACGTATGAGTAAAATTGTAAAAATTATTGGGATGACGTGTGGTCATTGTTCATCAAGAGTTAAAAGTGCTTTGGAATCTCTTGATGGTATATCTGCAGTCTCTGTAAATCTTGATGAAAAAGAGGCGAGATTAGAATATACCACAGAAGTAGGTAATGAAATTATTATTCAAACAGTTACAGAAGTTGGTTATGAAGTAATAGAGATTATTTAAACTAATGAGAGAAGTCTGACTTCTTTCATTGTCATATTCTAACCACAATTGGATTATATAATTTTAAAAAGAAGGTATAATTGATTTCCTTGGGGTATATAATCTGAAAAAAGGAGGAATATTTTGTATCAATGTCCAATGAAATGTGATGAAGGTAAGGTGTATGACCAGTCAGGTAAATGTATAACTTGTGGTATGGATTTAGTTCTAATCACTTCAGAAACTAATTCTGAGCATCATTTACATAAACACAACACTTCAAAAGACGAGCACAAGCATGATAATGAAGTTGAAAAAACATGTCAATGCTCTTTTTATGAAGCAGAATTAGGAAAACCTGTTTTTATTGCTCAACCTGAAAGCAATGAAAAAAGTTTCATTTGCCCTATGAGATGTGAAGGTGAGAAAACATATAATAAACCAGGTGATTGTCCTGTTTGTGGTATGCATTTAACAGAAGTATTATCTTTCGGTAGTAATACAGATGATGAAAATGATGAAGGTCATAAAGCATATAAAAAAATGAGAGGTAAATTAATAGGATCAGCAATATTGTCACTGCCAATATTTATTTTAGCAATGGGCGAAATGATTCCAGGTATTAATACCTTAATAGAATCATTATTTGATCGTAGAATTAATCTACTAATTCAGTTTATATTATCATTACCTGTGACATTTATTTTTTCTACATTTATATTTATAAATTGTTTTAAGAGTATTAGATACAACAATTTGAATATGTTTACCTTAATTGGAATTGGGACTGGATCTGCTTGGTTATTTAGTGTATTTGCAACATTTATACCAAGTATTTTCCCTGCAGAAATTATTGGAGAAATGGGTTATCCACCTGTTTATTACGAAACAACTGTTATCATTTTGACACTGGTTATTTTAGGTCAAATGTTAGAATTGTTTGCACACTCAAAAACAAATTCTGCGATAAAAGAATTATTAAATCTAGTACCAACAACTGCAATTGTAATTAATGATGGCGTAGAAAACGAAGTCGCATTAAAAGATGTCGTTGTAGGTAATCATATAAGAGTTAAACCAGGTAATAAAATTCCAGTAGATGGCGAACTTATATCAGGTAGTGGTATTGTTGATGAATCTATGATTTCAGGTGAAGCATTACCTGTTGATAAAATTATTGGCGACAAAGTTACAGGTGGGACAATAAATGAAAATGGAAGTTTTGTTATGATTGCTAAGAGTGTTGGAGAAAACACCGTATTGGCGAGAATAATAACTATGGTCAATGAAGCTTCTCGTTCTAAAGCACCCATACAAAAGATGGCTGATAAAGTTGCATCTTATTTCGTACCTGCAGTTCTTGGGGCATCAATGCTCACATTATTTGTATGGGGTATATTCTTGAATTCTTGGGAGCTAGGCATCGTAAATTCTATAGCGGTACTTATCATTGCATGTCCGTGTGCATTAGGGTTAGCTACACCAGTATCGATTATGGTTGGTACTGGAAAAGGCGCTCAAAATGGTATTTTGATTAAGAGTGCTAAAGTGATAGAACAAATGCGTAAAGTTGATACTGTTTTAGTTGATAAAACAGGTACACTAACCTTAGGAAAACCTACATTTAAAGAAAGTATTAGTTTTAGTCACTATAAAAATGATGAAATACTAAAATTTGCAGCTTCGATTGATGCAAATAGTGAACATCCATTAGCAAAATCAATTGTAGATGCTGCAAAACAAAAAAATATTAGTTTGTATGACACTTCAGATTTTAACTCAATTACTGGTAAAGGTGTTGTAGCAAAGATAAACACAAAGCTTTACAGTGTTGGAAACGAAAAATTGTTTAGTAATAGTAACTCTAAAAATTCTTTTGATTTATCAGATATAAAAAACAGACAATTAAATGGTGAAACTGTAATGTATGTTATCGAGGCTAATGAAGTAATTGGTATGATAAGTGTTAGTGACCCCATTAAAGAATCTACACCTGAAGCTGTAAAAATATTACATCAGAATGGTGTAAAAGTTATCATGTTAACAGGTGATAATAAAAATACAGCTAGTGCAGTTGCTAAATCGATTGGGATTGATGACTTCATGGCAGAATGTTTACCTGAAGATAAATTTAATAAAGTAAAAGAACTACAACAACAAAACCTGTTTGTTGCAATGGCTGGTGATGGTATAAATGATTCGCCTGCGATAGCACAAGCTGATGTTGGAATAGCAATGGGTACGGGTACTGACGTTGCTATGGAAAGTGCTGATGTTACCCTGGTAAAAGGTGATTTGATCGGTATCGCAAAATCAAAAACATTAAGTGTAAAAGTTATGGGAAATATTAAACAAAATCTGTTCTTCGCATTCATATACAATACAATTGGTATTCCAATTGCAGCATTTGGACTATTAAATCCTATATTTGCTGGTGTAGCCATGGCTCTTAGTTCGGTCTCAGTACTGGCGAATGCATTAAGAATTAGAAAAATGGAATTATAAAATTGAGGAGGATATTGAAATGAAAGTGTTTTATGAAGTTAAAACCAATAAATCACTAAATCAAGTGTTGATCGATTTGAAAAAAAATTTACAGTTGAATAGCTTTGGGGTTTTATTTGAATTAAATTTTAAGGATAAGATTAAAGAAAAAGGTTTTTATTTAGAACCAAATTTTATTATGTTAGAGGTATGTAACCCTAAAATAGCAAGCGAAATACTTAAAGAGAACATCGAAATTGGCTACATCTTACCTTGCAAAGTTGTTGTTTACGAAAAAAATAATGACCATTACTTGGGTATATTGAAACCTACATCATTAATTGAGTTAATTGATGACTCATTTGTTGAGATCGCTGATGAAATTGAAAAAGTATTAATGAATGTAGTTAACGAGAGCGCATAGTATATGATGGTTGATAAGGTAAAAAACATACTTAACCGTAACTTGATTATTATTGTAGTTAGTGTAATTTTACAAGGTTTATGGGAATATATCGTCTGTGGGTTATTCTATGACACTGAATCAATCAATAATATGACGTCTCTAATGGTTGAAGCAACCATTGGGGATGTCATAATTACTGTAACTATTTTCAATTTGATACTTATAATTAATAGGAGTGGCAAGCATTCTTTGAATTTTATAGATATTTTGATTGTATGCTTGTATGGATTTTCAGCTGCAATGGTTTTTGAAACAAGAGCATTAGCAATTAATCGATGGGTATACTCAGAAATAATGGGCAATTTTATGGGGACAGGCGTTGGTAATATTCCAATATTGCAATTGGTCTTATTATTACCACTAACTTTTTTAATAGAGAGTTCAATAGTAAAATTTAATAATGGAAGAAAAGGAGATCAATAATGTCGGTTAAAACAAAATTATACTCAGGATATCTATTAATGGTTATTATTATCATTATGTTTGGTGTGATGGGCTTAAAGCAAATGGCAAATATCAATGATAATATTAATACAATGTATAAAGTAGATGTTCAAAGTATCAATCACCTAAAAAATGCACAATATAATTTTGCATTAGTACAAAGAGCTGAAAAAAATATATTGTTATCTACAGAAGAAAGTGAAAAAAAAGAACACTTTAAACACTTTGAAGAGAGATACAAAACAAATATCTATGGCAACATTGGTAGTTTTAGTGAATTGTCTAATACTAATGCTCAGGATTTGTTAAACTCAATTAAAGATTTCGAAAAAAGACAAGCAAATGCTATTGAAAAAAGTATACTTGGAGAGAATCAAGAAGCCATAAAATTGTCTTTAGATGTTTTGGTGTTAGCTGATGACATCAATCAACAGTTTGTTACTATTGTAGATCAGCAATTAATTGAGATTGAGCATCATTATGCAAGTAGTGTGGAGAGTTACAATAGTTCTAAACGTCTGGTAGGGATTATTATTGTAGTATCCATATTAATTAGTATCATGATAGTTTTGTATATTTCTACATATATAAATAAACAATTAAAAATTACCATGGATTTTTCAGAAGATTTGTCAAAAGGTATATTTAATAGTTCTTTGGTTTCACCTGCAAAAGATGAATTTGGAAAATTGTTTAATCGCCTTAATACAACCTTGGATAATTTAACAAGTATGATTAAACAGACTAAAGATATTTCAGGAGATCTAGATATAGAAAGTATTGAATTAAACAGTTCGGTTGAGTTAATGAAAGAAACGTTGAATAGTATCCATCACGAAGTATTTAAAATAATGATTTCTAACAATGACGTTGTAAATAAAACTTCTGAAATTGATATTCAAGTGGAATCGTTGTTAGAAGATTCAAAAGTTATCTCAAGTTATACTGATAATGCAAGAGATGACGCAATTGTATTAAGCAAAGAGTCTAAAAATCTATCTACAGGAATTGATATCGTTGGTGTTAAAAATCAAATTGTTCTGAAATCAATTAATCAAGTAACCACAGCTGTTGAATCATTGAGTGCCGTAGCAGAGAATATAGGTAATATAACTTTAATAATTAAAGGAATCTCTAAACAAACATCATTGCTTGCACTAAATGCCAATATTGAAGCAGCTAGAGCTGGGGAAAGTGGTAAAGGGTTTGCAGTTGTTGCTGAGGAAATTAAGATCTTAGCTGAAGAATCATCTGAAGCTACAGATAAAATTGATCAAATGATCAATAAAGTCCAAAATAACATTAAAGAGGTTGTCGTAGAAATTGATACAACAAGTCATGAAATTCTAAGTTCTCATGAAGAATTCGATAATATGAATAGTATTACTATGAAACTGGGTCATGATATAGATTCTGTTACAAACCATATTTATAATATAAACGAAAAAATAGTAAATTTGGTAGAAGCATCTACCCAAGTAAAATTGTGTTCAAATGAAATACTTAAAGTTGCAAAAGATAATAATGATGCTACCACGGAGATTAATCAAGAAATAGATAATCAAATAATATCGTTTGATCACTTATTAAATACATCTAAAAAGTTAAAAGAAAAATCAAGTGATTTAATATCAAGTGTTGAACAATATATTGTTTAAAAGTAGCCAGCCATATAGATATTTAATTGTAATTTAAACAAGCAAACATAGGAGTTTAACAATGAAGATAAAAATTACCTTATTAATGGTTATGATTGTACTTTCAACTATTTATGGATTGATAAATCATCTCATTATAATGCCTATATTTAAAAATCAACTCATTCATTGTTTGATATTATCTTTGGCTTTTGGGTTTGTCTATTATTATATTGCCTTAAAGTTTTTAGAAGAAAATAAAAATTTAAAGCAATCTAACTCTATTTTGGAAAGTACTGCTGCGCTTGATGGTTTGACTAAATTGTTGAACCGTAAAGCTTTTGAAGATGATATTCAGCGCTTAAACGAGTGTGAAAATTATGCCGTTATTTTTATCGATATTGATGATTTTAAGATAATTAATGATTTATATGGCCACAAATATGGTGATGAAGTGTTGAAAAAAGTAAGCAAATTAATTGTAGAATCGATAAGAGTAAGAGATCGTGTTTATAGATATGGTGGTGATGAGATAGTAGTAATAATAAAGAATTGTGATCTAGTAACTGCAAATATAATTGC
>Ga0209379_10001147_pt1 | contig 18190 bp, 18 predicted proteins | sample tdDd001_FD_187124 | JGI IMG/M metagenome (GOLD analysis project Ga0209379, IMG submission 187124) | Marine sediment microbial communities from the Atlantic coast under amendment with organic carbon and nitrate - tdDd00.1 (SPAdes)... | ecosystem: Environmental > Aquatic > Marine > Coastal >...
ACTTAAAAGGTCTTTATGAATCCCCTCACTGTCAGGCCCATCCATTTTCATAACTTCATCCTTGACCGCTAGGACCGATGTCGTTAAATGTCCTTTGAACAGATCTACGTCAAACAGATCTTTCTGAGGTTCTTCTCCATAAACATCGTTTAATAAAGTTCCTCTGTCAAAATACCGATCGAGATGATTTGCAATACGGTCAACCTCCTGCTTTAAGTTATTCATATAAGCAGCATCCAGTTCCTGTACACGAACAGCATCATTCGCCCCTTCTAAGCGCATCCGTTCATTCTTATACTCAATGGCCGAATCAATAAATAAGTCCTCAATTGCTGTCTCTGATGAAACACCGTCAATATCAAATTCATTCTCCCATACCTTTATGTTGGCAGGGTCAAATAAATCAAGATCCGTCGAAGAATCCAACAATTTTTTACCATCTTCAGAAATATCGATTTTATCCTTTATAACAAGTTGCCTAAGTTTATCGAAGACCTCCTTATCAATGCCCCAATCATTATTCTGTGACTGTTGATTCAACGTCGCTGTCGGAAAAATCGCATTTTTGTTAATTTGCATGGTTGGCACCTCCTTTGTCAAAACATGCTAATCAAATACTACAGTTCATTTGATTTCTCTACCTCTCTTTCAAGAGCCGTTATTCTTTCTTCCAAAGACTTACGTTTCACTTTAGCCTTTTTAAAGTATGTATATATTGCATAGATGATTAGAAGCCATAACACTGTATTCACTATTTGAAATACAAATGTCCAATCAAATTGAATCAGGCCAAGTTGTGTTTCCCCTAAGATTAATTTCGTCATTCCTTAGACTCCTTTCACAATAATACCCGTTACAAGTATTCTATTAACACTTCTGGATAAAATAACCTCTTGCCCGACCTAAAATCATCAGGATGAATGAGTCTAAACTTGCTTTCGATCATGTCTGCAGTCATGGGTTTACCATCAAGTGTTTTAGGATTTATGGCCAGCTCCACATCATACACTTGGACGATCTCATGAGCCTTCATTCCATCTAACTCAAATATATTGGACATGGTCTTAAGTAACGCATACCGCTGAATTTCACACCCAATTTCCTCTGCCACTTCCCTGACCAGTGCATCGTCACTGTTTTCCAAATACTCGATGCCACCGCCGGGCAGATGATAATAGACTTGATCTTTATAGGCCTCCTCTAAAACCAGTATGTCCTCGCCTGAACGAATCAATGCTTTAACAGTGTTACGAATAGCTTGCTTCAAGTAATCAAAAGTTATCACATCCGATGTAAAAAACCGCTCCTGAAACTCTGTTAATGCCAAAATCTGCTCTTTGCTATAACTGTTCAATTGCTTCGCAACCACTAGCTTATCCTCTTTGTCATCAGAACGCTCAATCACCCCAATGACCACGCCTTCATACTCAGATAAGGGAGCGAATTCACCGAGAACATACACATCAATCTCTTCCCCGTCTCCAGAGACAGTGCCTTCGATGTAGCCATAATTAATCGGATAAATCAGGTCATATTCAGGATGTTTTGATCCTAGTGGTCTATCGATTTTAACGTTGATTGTTTTACCTAAGTAATTTAACATCAAGACTCCTTTCGCTTATGTCTTACCAGTACAACACAAGTGACAACAATAATTCCAACAGTATAGGCAATCATATCACTCCACAAAAACCCTTGTCCTAATATCAACCGTCCCGGTAATGTGCGCCTTATACTATTGATCCACTCGGCTTGATACAACTGACCCAACTCAACCATATAACATATAGCCAAACTCGTTAATCCTACACTCTTTATCTCAACATCAATAAAAATAAATCTAACGATAAAAAACATCATTATCGCCCATAATACGTCGCCCATAAATAATGGAACAACTGATATCTGTCTAGAGAGTAACCCTAATAAAATAGTACAGCCTATCAGGATTAAATACTGTATTCTTACCTTCCTCATTACATCTCCTACATCCTCTTATAAATAAAACAATTAATAATAAGTGTAACAATAAAGTATTAAAAAGGACTTAAATATATGTGATGATTTAATTGCACTATAAGTTATTATCATCGTGTTGTTTTTTATATCTCGACAAATTACTAAATAGTATCGTAATATTTGCAAATAAAATGACCACTCCCGTTGTCATCGGTTCCGGTGTAAGCGCTTGAAACACTACTAAAATTATAGATAATACTACGCCTAAACATGATATGTAAAGACCTGCCTTAGTTTTCTTTTTCATAATCATTTCCTCCATTTTTGTATACAGTATCATATGACGTTGGTGTGAGTCGTCATTGTTTCCATATGGTTCTATACTCTCAATTTTACCATTATTTCTCTGTATAATAAAAACCCCGTTTTATAAAAACGGGGCATGTTGGAAACTGACATATTCTGAGAAGTTCTTTTTCATTGTCAATAGCATACAGTTGAACTTCTCTTAATATATTCTCATTAGTCTAAAACATAATGAGGATATACTACCTTATTGACTGTTTGTGGATTAACAATTTTTTTGAAATCATTTGTAGCACTGCTCTTCATCATACGCGCACTAATATTCTTTTCATCATCAAATGAATCGTACGTTATGACTAATGTAATATTATCCTCACTTTTTGCAATGTTCATTCCATGACGTGCCTCATATTGACACTGAAAGCTTTCCAATTGTTTTAACCCAAACGATATCTGTTCCTCAGTAAATCCATCTAAAATCTCAAAACTAATTATCTCTATTACACCTTTTTGTTTCATCTATAATACCTCCTTCAAATTTATGATTACATGATAATCTTAATTCAACTGATAGTATTGTAAAAATTGGACACTAGTCCCCGAATTTCAATTTTGATTTTAATCCTGGTTGCTCTTTTCTGAATTTAAAGGGTGTATAGCTAGATAATTCCTTAAAGCTTTTCGTGAAATGTGATTGATCAAAATATTGTCCATCATAGACCAAATCACTAATTACAGCATTTTTATCATCCATTAATCCTCTAGTAGAATTCTCAAACTGTGCTATTTTCATATATTCTTTCGGACTAACGCCTATATACTTGTTGAAATAACGCTGTAGTTTGCGTCTATTAATATTGCTCGTATAACAGAATTCTTTGATATTTTCATGTTTCCCTGCACAGAATTCGCTTAATACATCTACCGCTATCATAAATGAATCTGTGCATTTAAATTGTTCAAGAAATAATCCTTCTACTTTACAAGTTAATTGATCAAATATCTGTTCAGGCAATTCATTTCTAGTCTCTTCAATGATTTCTGAAAGCCTGAGATACAGACTGTTGTTCACTTTAGAGAGATTAACTATTTCATCCGTATATAATGACATGTCTCCATATACAAATGGGTATAGTCCCCATGACTCGAATGTAATACCAAAGGTTTCACAGTAACCCCTTTGGATAATTTCTACGGGTCCTTTTCTTAATCCATGGAAAGCTACGTTTTCAGAAATGGTCCACTTGTTATTACTGACATACTCCATTTTACCCGTACAGTTGATTATCATATCACAGTGATCCATAGGTAATAGAAATTGACGTTCATCATCTTCAATTATTCCTGTAGCAAACCAGAAAAACCTCACGACCTTTTTTAGGTCATTATTAGATGGTTGTTTTATTTTTACTTTTATCTGACTAATACGTGTCACCTCATTTATTTGTATTATGATAAAGCCCAACGGTTAATGAATATTTTTCTCACCTACATATCCATTCTACATCCCCCTAACAAAACCCTTGTTAATTTTCCAGTTTTATGTAAGAGAAGCGCATCGAAATAACTGTTACTAGATGGGCGGGCTTGTCCGCATATATAGTAACAATTGTTTTGATGCATGAGTGAGCCCCGCGACCGAATAGACGCGAATGAAATGAGCAGCGTAGCTTCTCGCATAAACCACCTAGAACCCGTTTATTCACACCATATTCATCATTTATGCATACAAAAGCCCTTGTCCGCTATCTGCCGTTGGATTGACGCAGACGAATTCCGAAAATAGTTGATGGACTGCACGTGTAAAAAAAACCATGCCCAGAAGAAGGCAACAACTTGTCTGAGCAGAGCGAGTTTTGTTGCCGCTGGGCATGGTTTTTTTTATGCGATGCAGTCCACAAACATTTTCGATGAGACCAGACAATCCAGCGGGCGGAGAGTGGGGGGAAGGCTTTGGTGTATCTGAATAATAGATAATTCCTAGTAAAGAAACTGTATTCATATTAGTTCGACAAGCACGTAATGCTCACTATGTTCGCATCACTTAGCTCGCGTTGCTCGCTAAATACTGCAAAATAAATGACCCCAAAACCATGAAAAGTATTCATGGTTTTGGGGTCATTTATTTTGCAGTGCTTCTCTCGCTTATCACGAAAAACGAGAAAAACCCCCTGTGAATAACAATACGGGTTCTAGCAATTTAGGAGGTTATTCACAAGGGGTTTCTTTATAAAATTATTTATGGAAACTTCTTTGGGTAATACTTGTAAAACAAATTGTGGTGTTTCTTAAAGGGTATATTATTTAAACGCTAAACCAATTTCAATTGCTTTAGTGTTCATTTCAGCAAATTTACCTTTGCCTTTTTTAGCGAACATTTCATTCATGCCATCGATTGCCTCTTGATCAGTAAACTCACCAAGCGCTTTAACGATAACACCTGTCATAATGATGTTAGCCCCTTTAGGATGGTTAATTTCATTTGCAAGTGTTGCACATGGTACTTCAATGAAGTTCACATCTGGTCTTCTTGCTGGATCATACGTTACCATGTCACTATTCACAATACATGTGCCATTTGGTGCAACACGATCAATGAACATCTCAAAAGATGGTGTATTCATTGCTAATAACACATCTGGCTCTTCTTGAGAAGGATTGTAAATTCTGTCGTTACAGTATTTAACTGTACAGTTGGCTGTACCACCACGCATAGCTGATCCATACGACGGCATCCAAGTAACTTTCATATCTTTTTTAACTGCAAGTTCTGAAACGATAAGACCTGATGTTAATACACCTTGACCACCGAAGCCTGCAAATACGATTTCTTTCATTTATTCTGCCTCCTTCTTCTTAAGCTCTCCAAGAGGATAGTAAGGAACAATGTTATTAGCAATTGTTTCCATCGCTTGAACTGGTGTTTGACCCCAGTTAACTGGACATGGAGAAAGAATTTCTACCATTGAATACCCTTCGCCATTCATTTGTGCTTGAATAGCAGTTTTGATGTATTTTTTCGACTTGTTGATTTCAGCTGGTGTATGAACACTACCTCTCGCAACATAAGCAACATCAAATTGTGACGCTACCATCTCAGGGAACTTAATAGGTGCCCCAGTGATAGAACAGTCTCTACCTGTTTGTGACGTAGTCGTCTTTTGACCTGGCATAGTTGTCCAAGACATTTGACCACCTGTCATACCAAAGTTTGTATTATTTACTGTGATTACAGTGATTTTTTCATTTCTATATGCTGCATTCATTGTTTCAGCGATACCGATCGAGTATGCATCACCGTCACCTTGATAAGCAATTACAATATTTTCAGGAGATACGCGCTTCATACCAGTTGCTACTGCAGATGCTCTACCGTGTGGACAGTGAAATCTATCAGCTGTAAAACCACCACCTAAGTTAGATGAACAGCCTACACCTACTGGGAAAATAACGTTGTTGTCTTGACCAAGTTCTTCTAGACACTCACAAATAAGTCTTGCTACGATACCGTGACCACATCCTGGACAGAAGTTCATAGGCTTATCAATAATTGCAGGTACTTTTCTCTTAATTGCCATCCTAGTATACCTCCTTGATTTCTCCAGCTACAACCTTAGCGAAATCGCTCTTGATGTCTTTCATTGCTGGAATTCCGTAAACGTACGGTAAACAGTATGCTGGTACATTTCTGTCTTTTTGTACTTTTTTGATATATAATGCTACGTCGTCAACCATTTGACCCGTTGCATTTGCTTCTACTGTAATAAGCCCCTTAACATTTGGATTGATCTTTTCAAATGCTTTCTCAGGGAAAGGCCATGCAGTGATTGGTCTAATGAATCCAACCTTATGTCCTTCAGCTTGTAATTGCTTCACAGCACCGATTGTTGATTGTCCCGGTAAACCGTAAGATACGAATACGTAATCAGCGTCTTCAAGACCTTGATCTTCCCATCTTTGCTCGTTTGCTTTTACAGCTGCATATTTATCATTTAGTTCAACCGCTTCTTTCATAGAATCTCTATCAAAGATACCGATTTTCTTGTATGAGTAATGACCGTCTAATGCCCAAGGATTTCTCTTAACTTCTTGGAATTCTGGCATTGTTACAGGCTCCATCATTTGACCTAATGCACCTTCAGTCATGATCATTGTTACCATTCTGTATTTTTCAGCTAATTCATATGCCAATGATACGTGGTCAACTGCTTCTTGAATACTGCCTGGACAAAGAACGATTACTCTGTAGTCACCGTTACCGCCACCTTTTGTTTCTCTATGGTAGTCACATTGTGCTGAGTATAAAGTTCCAAGACCGTTACCGTATCTTACAACGTTGATGACTACTGCTGCTAACTCTTCATCTGCAAGTACAGACATACCCTCTTGCTTAAGAGAGATACCAGGACCTGAAGAAGCTGTTAAACATCTGTATCCACAAGCTGCGCCACCGATAATCATATTAACACCTGCAAGCTCACTTTCAGCTTGAACAAATGCTCTGTCTAGTTCTGGTAATCTATATGAAAGATATTCCATAATTTCTGTTGATGGGGTAATTGGGTATCCTGCGTAGAACATACAACCAGCTCTTACAGCTGCTTCAGCTATTGCGTGATTCCCTTTCCACATTTCTGCCATGTCAAGTTCCTCCTTATTTCACTTCGTATACGCCGTCTGGACATGTTACGTAACAAATCCCACATGCGATACACGCTTCATCATCAATTTGTACAGGTCTATAGCCAGCAGCGTTGATTTCTTCAACAAAGCTGATTACTTTTTTAGGACAATTCGCAACGCATAGACCACACTCTTTACATCTGTCCGCAAATATTGTTACCTTGCTCATAATATTCTCCTTCTCTTATCCTAAATAGACAAAACACTATTTGGACTATATTTACTAAGAAGTGACTTATTTCCATCTATGTGTCGATGGAAACAAGCCCTTATCTTTTTAAATTTGATTATTATAACTTTTCGATTTTGATTTGAATCGACTTTAACGCTGGGAAACCAGATACTGGGTCTGTTACATCATCATACGTCAGGTAGTTGATGTTTTGATTCACATAACCATGCGTATGTTGTACAGCGCCTCTAATGATTTCTTTTTCGTGAACAACTTTAGCGAAAGTCTCAATGCTTCCAACTCTTGATGTAATCTTAATCTTTTCGCCATCAACGATACCTAACTCTTTAGCATCTTCTGGGTGAATTTCAAGACATCCGTCTGGATTCGCTTTTCTTAATTGCTCGATATTTCTATATCTTCCGTGGAAGAACTTTTGAACTCTTGCACCCGTAATCATCAAGTACGGGTAGGCAGGGTCATTTTGCTGTACATACGCTGGGTCATGGTACTCAGGTACGCCATTAAGTCCTTCAATACCTTTTTCAACTAGGTATTCAGAGAATAATTCAACTTTACCAGTTGGTGTATTAAATGCTTTTTCACCGTTTGCAACTTTTCTTCTATGCTTTTCGTATTCGTACTCACCGAAGATAAATCCACTTGGGTTAGTCTTAAGATCTGCAACAGTGTAACCTGTTGGCTCAAGTAACCACTCAGTTAACTCATGGTCGTCTGCCCATGGGAAGTAGTCGCCAGCGCCCATTCTTTCTGCAAGACCTTTGAACATTTCATACTCTGTTTGTAAGCCGTTATCAACGTACTTACCAGTGATGAATGCTGCTTGTTTACCAGAGTTACAGTAAACTTCTTCTCTTTCTAAGTAAGAAGCTGCAGGTAATACGTAATCTGCCATTTTAGCTGTTTCAGTTAAGAATAGATCCTTTACTACAAGTAAGTCTAGTGCTTCTAAAGCAGCTTCTACTTTGCCAGTGTTTGCATTTGTAAGAACTGGATTTGCCGCAGTCATTACAAGACCCTTGAATGGGTATGGATCGCTACTTAAAACTTGATCCATCAACATTAATGTATGACATTCTTGACGACGCTCGTAAAGTACTGGGTACTTCTTTGCACCGATTGGCTCTAATTCTAATAATGGCTTTTCGTCGTAGATAGTTAATCCTCTCATACCAAAGCCAGCAGGTGTTTTCATGCCACCTTTTCTATCAATTGCACCAGCAAGTGCATCGATCATCGTTACCGAACGGATAGAGTTTACACCGTTAGATTGATGCTCAAGACCTGTACCAGCCCAAGAAGAAACTTGTGGTCTCGCTTTAGCGATTGCGTCAACCATTTGCGTGATATATTTGCTATCTACGCCAGTGATTTCCTTAACTTTTTCAAAAGTGTATTGCTCAGCGTACGCCTTTAATTCATCAAATCCAACTGTAAAGTTGTCAATGAATTCATGGTCAAGCTCATCTCTTTTGATCATTTCTCTGATAATACCCCATGCAAGTGCTGCATCAGTACCAGGCTTGATCTTAATGAAAATATCCGCTTGTCTAGCGATGTCTGTATATCTTGTATCGATTACAACTAGTGTTGCGCCAGTTTCTCTACCGTTATTGATTTGTTGCATCCAGTAAGAGTGAGAAATAGGTGCGTTTGTACCCCAGTTGATGATCATCTTTGAATTGTCATAATCAGCTTGTGGCCAGCAGCCGTAAACTAAGTTGAATGATAAGTATCTACTTGCAAAACATTGTGTATCGTTAGAGAAGTAGTTTGGAGAACCAACTGAATGGATCCATCTTCTTGCTAACTCTTCCTGCTGTGCGAAGTCAATACCTTCACCTTTCCAAACACCAATAGCGTTGTCGCCGTACTGCTTCTGGATACCAGTAAGCTTTTCTGCGATTTCGTCCATTGCTTGTTCCATTTCGATTTCTACAAACTCACCATTTTCCATTTTCTTAAGTGGCTTGTAAAGTCTATCAGGGTGGTTTAACCATGTTACAGCTGAACTCCCTTTGATACAAATTCTACCTTTATTTAAAACACTGTCCTTATTACCTTCAATATGAACAACTTTATTATCTTCGATATGTGCATCGATACCACATAAGGTTCCGCACATTCTACAGGTCGTTTTTACTACTGTTCTTTCTCCCATTATGCTCTCTCCTTATTTACACGTATTTTTCATTGTTTCAGCAAGTCTCATATCAACTTTTTTTCTAGATCTTTCAGCAAACTCCTCTGCTTCTTCGAATTGAAGTGCAGCGGCAACACAGTGGCCTACACATCTAGGATTACCTTCACATAAGTTACACTTGGTGCTGACTAATTTTTCTTCGTCGAAATGAATATTACCGTATGGACAAGCTAAGATACACATCTTACAGCCTGCACACTTTTCTTCATCGATTTCAACTGCATTTGTCTCTTCATTTCTGCTAATTGCAGCTGCAGGACAAACATTCATACACCAAGCATCTTCACAGTGTAAACATGTCATTGGGATAAGTACTTCTTCTTCAATATAATGATTTACTTTAATTTTTGATTCTGTTCTTTCACAAGTTGCTTTAGAATTCGCGAAAGCACATGCAAGTTCACAGTTTCTACATCCAACACATTTGGATGTGTCCATAGTAACAACCTTCATATTTAGACCTCCATCTATTTTCTATCTCTAAAAATTTTGATATCCAAAAAGCTTTCTAGTTTTTCTGGCGCGCAGTCGGCTTTAATGCCTTTTCTGATGATTGTTCTCATTTTACCGAACAACTTCACCGCTTCAGAATCACCTACTAGACATGCACCTACTACAAGTCCGTCTTTGTAACAAACTTTCATATAACCATCGTAACGATCCATATCGAATACATAAGCTTCATCAATATGATCATCGTTGAATAGTCCCATCGATGCAACCGTTACATTATACATTTGAGTAACGTTCATGTTTAAACTTCCTCTATAAGCAATTTTCTTTCCTGCTAAATTCGCACCAGCAACTTCACCCATTTCCACTGCTGTTGGCCATAAAGCGTGTGTTAAATGCTTATCTCCGAATGTTGTTGGACCTGCAGCAACGTCGCCCGCTGAGTAGATGCCATCAACATTTGTTTGCATATATTCATCAACTAAAATCGCTCTTTCAGCTGTGATACCTGTGTCTTCAATAAATTGAATGTTACTTCTAACACCAGTACCAACAATCATGAAATCAGCCTTAATAGCTTCTTTATCTTTAAGATGGATAACAAAACTGCCATCATCACATTTTTCAATCTTTTGTGTTACTGTTTCTGTAAATAATTCTACGCCACTTTCCTTGATTTTTTCTGCAATTAGCTTTCCGCCAGCTGCATCTAAAACACTTGGCATTACTCTGTCAGCAATTTCGATAACCTTTACATCAAGGCCTCTATAACGAGCCGACCAAGCAGCTTGAAGTGCAACGAAACCTGAACCAAGAACAACAACGCTTTTCTTCGTATCGAATAAAGGACCTAACGCATCTAAGTCTTTTCTCGTCCACATATGGTAAACGCCTTCTTGTTTAATTCCTTCAATTGGTGGTGCAACTGCGTAAGCACCTGTCGCTATTAGCAACTTGTCAAAACTCATTCTGTCGTTTTCTTCTAATACTAATTCTTTCTTGTCAGCATCGATTGAAGTAACAGCATCTTCTACATATTTGATGTTGTTCTCCGTATAATACGCTTCGCCTCTGATAAAAATCTTATCGTAGTCAAGTTTGCCTCTTAATACATAAGGTAAAAGAACCCTTGAGTAAGGTAATCCCTTTTCTTTTGAGACGATCACTAATTCACTGTTCTTATCATATTTTCTGAAAGTTTTCGCTGCAGCTAAACCAGCAGCACTATTTCCAACTATTACGACTCTCATTCTTCACCTTCTAAACTAAATTCACAATGGATGAGCCCATTACTCACTGTGCTAAAAATAATCTACTTTTAGGAGTAATGAGCCCATATTTAAATCAATTAACTATTCAGCAAAAGTTGGTTCGTTCGTAAGATCGATTTCTGAGAAATTTCTCTTACCTTTATTTGCTTTATTGTTCCAAACTACTGCAATACCCATGTAAGACATCGCTACCGAAATAATCGGACATAAGTAGTTAAGGAATGCATATGGTCCAAATTCGAAACCTGATACACCAAGCGTAGTCGCTGTAAAGGCACCGAAAGTTGTCCAAGGCATAAGTGGTGTCATCATTAAACCACCTTCTGATACAAGACGTGCTAACATCGCTCTGTTTAAGCCTCTCTTATCAAATTCTTTTCTGTATAAAGTACCATTAAGAATGAAAGATAGGTAAGCCTCACCGAATGCAGCAGATGAAATCATTGAAGACATCATTACGATTAATGATAATGAACCAACTGACTTCGCTCTCTTGATAAGGTCAGCGATTAATGCTTCCATGTATCCAACTTTGTTTAAGATACCACCCATTGAAATTGCCATAAACGCTACCGAGAACGTCCATAACATTCTTTGAAGACCACCACGGTTAAGGATTGGGTCTACATAAGAAGATCCAGTTTCAATTGAGAAACCTGAGTTAATAACTTCTAATGCGTTTGGTATACTCATTCCTTGGAATACAATTGCTACAAGTAAACCTGAGATTACTGCAATTGTCATCGCTGGAAGTGATGGGAATTTCTTAAGATTTAACGCTAATAAAATTACGATTGGTAAAATTACCAATGGATTTAAGTTGAAGTTAGCAGCGATAACGCTTCTAGTTTCTTCGATTACTGCAAGGTTTGCAGCGCCAGATCCATACTTAAGACCTAAGAAAGTGAACATTACTAACGAAATAATGTAAGCAGGTGTCATCGTTTGGATGAACGCTTTGATCGAATCGTAAAGATCCGCACCAGCTGTCATAGATGTTAAGTTTGGTGTATCTGATACTGGAGACATCTTGTCACCGAAAGCCGCACCAGAAACAACCATAGCTGCTGTCATTGGTAATGGAATACCAAGACCTTGACCGATACCAACAAGTGCAATACCCACTGTACCGATTGTTCCCCAAGAAGTACCAGTACAAAGTGCTGTAATACTACAAAGTAATAAGCCAGCTGGTAAGAATACTTTTGGTGAAATAATTCCTAGACCGTAGTAAATGATTGCTGGTACAGTACCTGCAGCCATCCATGCACCGATGATAGCACCGATTGCGATGAAGAACCAAAGTCCAAATGCAGCTTCGCCGATACTCTCAGCCATAAACTTCATTAAGTCTTCAAATCTGTAACCTAACGTTCTTGAAATCAAAGTAATAAAGAAAATACCTAATAATAGTCCAACTTGAATCGAAACGGTTTTAAAAACCATAATACAAAAGAATAAACTTAAAACGATTGATCCTAAAGCCGCTACAGATAATCCGAAACTCGGCTTTTTGAATTGCTTGTCATTCATTACAAAACCCCTTTACTCATTTTCCTCAATACAACATTTTTTTAATAACCAATTAATAATTACAATACCTAATTAACCTACCTAAAAAAATACTCCCCCCAACATATTTATATTCACTTTTTCATTTTGAAACGTCGTTCTATTTTGAGATTATCATCAAATATTGACTCTGTCAATAGGTGGTTTTCTCATTTTCGGAATGGCGTTCCATTGTTGAACCGTGTTGTTATAACGCTTCTAGTGAAACAATGCACTATTTCATAAGTTTTTTGAAATTTTCAAAATGCAATTTTCACCCTTTGCAATTGCATTTCAATCCCGTTTTTTCCTTTTACTTGAAAAAACATTGATAATAATTATCACTTCTCTTTACTATAGAAAAACTGATCGCTTGGCGATCAGTTTGACTGAGTGATATGTATTATGTCCTGTGACTTTATAAGAATGTCTTTTAGAACAGCCTCACAGTGTTGCCACTGTGAGATCAATTGTGCGCCCATTAAACCTTAACAACTAAAACACTTAATATCCTTGTGCATTTAGAAATCCCTTGATATTAAATGGCAAAGTTAACATTTTTTGAAATTAGAACGATGTTTCAAAAACGTGTCTAACAGAATTTTATAGTCTGAACAGAATTTTGTCAACTGAAAAAGGGAAAACACTTGATAACGTTTTCCCTTTTTATAGTATCTAAAGAATAAAAAAGCTCCAACCAGATTCTTCCTTTATAAGGTATATCAAGTTGGAGCATTTGTTTACTATTGAAATTGTTTACTTATTTCTCGAGCAACTTCTTGAACGCGTTTTATCTTATAATCGAAATCACCGGATTTCATTCTTTGCGTCGGACCAGATAAACTGATGGCTGCTATGGCTTTGTTGTTCTTGTCCAGTATCGGTGCACCGATACATGTAAGGCCAATCTCTAGCTCTTCGTCATCAACGGCATAGCCATTATTCTTAACTTCTTCAATATTCTTTGCAAGATCATCCCAATTATCAATTGTCTTATCCGTATACTTCTTTAACGGAATGTGTTTAAACTGTTCAAGATCAATATCATTGAAAGCCAATAGACATTTTCCAACTGATGAACCATAAATCGGACTGCCTGCTCCTTCAGGAGGATTAACAATCAGTAGTTGCGTCGCATCAAATGATTTATAGATAATAATCCCCTGTGGGTTATCTGCATTTGTCAGATCCAATACCGATGCATTGACCACTTCTCCAAATTCCTTGTGTAATGCGTCGCAATATGGTTTTATCATTTCTTTAATTGGTAATTTGTTGCCAATCTCCATACCAATCGCAAATAATTTCATGCCAAGCCAATACTTTTCTGTATCTGGATTCTGTTTCACAAAACCTTTACCTTCAAGAGAAGCCAAAGTTCTATGTATTGTACTTTTATAGGTATCCAATTTTTCAGCGATTTCCGAGACACCCATTTCCCTTCCTACTTCATGCAAAAGAATTATGACGTCCAATGCTCTATCAACCGAATTAATGCTCATCTGTTTCTCTCCTCTTTATCTCAAATAAATTCTATTAATATGTAACTTCTTATTCATCTCTATCTTATCATACTAAACAAACGTTTGGTAATCAATATCCATTATTATTCGTTTTATTATGTATTGCATTCCATATCGTTCTATTGTATAGTTATATTTAGAACAGCGTTCCATTATCGTGAAAAAGAGGAGGATTTGATGAAATTACTTATTATTAACCCAGGTGGTACATCCACTAAAGTGAGTGTTTTCGAGGATAAAGAAGAACTATTTAAATTAAACTTAACCCATACAGCGGATGACTTAAAAGAATATGATACAGTATTTGATGAATTTGAATTTAGAAAATCAATCGTTATGAAGGCGATAGAAGAAAACGGTGTTGCCGTTAAAGATCTTGGTTGTGTTGTTGGTCGTGGTGGCCTTCTTAAGGAGATCGAAGGTGGCACATACCCTGTCAATGATATCATGATTGACGATGTTAGAAAAGCGATTCGTGGCGAGCATGCATCTAACTTAGGGTGTGTTCTTGCAAAGAGTATTGCAGATGAAGCTGGTGTACCATCGTTTATCGTAGATCCAGTATCTACTGACGAATTCGAGGCAATTTCTCGTTACACTGGTATTTCGGATCTAGAGAATCCAAGTTGGTTACATGCTTTAAATCATAAAGCTGTTTGTAGAGCAACTGCTGAAGAACTAGGTGGCAAGTATGCTGACTTTAACTTCATTGTTGCACATCTTGGTTCAGGTATCTCGATTGTTGCTCATAAGAATGGCCGTATGGTTGACGGTAGTGGCGGAAGAAGTAATGGTCCTTTCTCTCCAGAGAGAAGTGGTCAGTTACCAACTTACCCATTAATCAACCTTTGTTACTCAGGAAAGTACACACACAAGGAAATGATCGCTAAAGTTAGTTCAATCGGTGGTATGTACGATTACCTTGGTACAAAAGATGCACAAGATATCGAACAACGAGCTGAAGCTGGCGAACCAAAGGCTAAAGAAGTTATGGATGCTTTCTGTTACCAAGTTAGTAGAGAGATCGCTTCATACAGTGCTTCATTAAACGGAAAAGTTGACCGTATCATCTTAACAGGTGGTATCGCTTACTCTAAATATGTTGCTAAAGTTGTTGAAGAACGTTGTGGTTTCATTGCACCTCTAGTAATTAAAGCTGGTGAAAAAGAAATGGACTCAATGGCACTTGGCGCATTAAGAGTACTAAATGGTGAAGAAGAACCTCAAGAGTATAAGTAAATAAACTCTATATTATAAGGAAGAAACACATCACAATCCTATAGCGTTATCGCTATAGGATTGAATATATTACATGGAAGGACGAAAAATCATGAAGAATTTCTCGGAAGTTATTGAAAAAGTAAAATCGGTTGACCCATATATCGTCAGTGTCGCTGCTGCGGAGGATATGGAATTATTAAAGGCTGTAAAAGCTGCGTCAGACATGGGTTTTGTTAAGCCTGTATTAGTTGGTGACGAAGCAAAAATCAAAGAAATCACAGCTGAAATCGGCTTGGAGCCATTAAAAATCGTTGCAGCAGATTCTCCGGAAGATGCAGCTGCAAAAGCGGTTAAGTTAGTTAAAGATGGGGACGCAGAAGTATTGATGAAAGGTCTTATTAATACGAGCGTTTACATGCGTGCTATACTAAACAGAGAAAACGGCCTTAGAACTGGTAGACTGATTACATTATTAGCAGTCTATGAGTTACCTGCTTACCACAAATTATTATTCTGTACTGACAGTGGTATCAACGTAGCGCCAGACTTGGCACAAAAGAAGGACATCCTTCAAAACTCGCTACTTGCAATGAAAGGTATGGGTCTTACAAATCCAAAAGTTGCAGCACTTACTGCGAATGAAATGGTTGATCCTAAGATTCAATCGACTGTAGACGCTAATGGTCTTGTTGAAGCAGTTGCAGCTGGTGAAGTTGAATCATGTACAATCGAAGGACCTATTGCATTTGACGTTGCTTTCAGCAAGCACAATGCAGAACACAAAGGTATCGACTCTAAAATTGCCGGTGATGTAGACATGTTGGTATTCCCTAACATCGAAACTGGTAACGCTCTTGGAAAGTCATGGTTACATTTCAGTGATGCAAAATGGGCTGGTATCGTATTAGGCGCATCTGCTCCAGTTATCCTTGGTTCTAGATCAGACACACAAGAAATCAAAATCAACTCTATCGCACTTGGCTGTTTAGCTTCAGGTAGAGATTTATAATCAATAAACACACTAATATGAAGAAAGAAAGGAACTAACACTATGAAATTTGCTAATAGAATTAATGCATTAAAGCCATCTGCAATCAGAGCAGCAGGTAAATTGATCGCAAGTAAAGAAAACTGTATTTCATTTGCAGCTGGTTACCCAGCAGCAGCACTTATGCCAATCGATGAAATCAAGGAAATTACAACTGAGTTAATCGAAAAAGAAGGCACTACTGCCCTTCAATACGGTATGACTAAAGGATACCAACCTTTATTAGAGGAAATCATCAAGTTAGCTAAAGAAAAGAATATCGATTGTACTGAAGAGAACATCCAAGTAACAACTGGTTCTCAACAAGGTATTTTCTTAACAGCTTTAGCATTCCTTGACAAAGGGGATACAATCATCGTTGAAAAGCCGACTTACCTTGGCGCTTTATCGTCTTTTACTCCATTTGAGTGTAACTATAAAGGCATTAACGCAGACCACGAAGGGATGCTAATGGACGAGTTAGAAGAAGCGCTTAAGACTGAAAAGAATGTGAAATTCATCTACTGTGTGCCTAACTTCTCTAATCCAACAGGTAAGACTTGGTCATTGGAAAGAAGAAAGCGTACATTAGAATTAGCTAAAGAGTACGATGTAATGATTCTTGAAGACAACCCATACGGTGAAATCAGATTTTCAGGTCAAGAAGTACCAAGCATGAAGTCTATGGATACTGAAGGTCGGGTTATCTACTTAGGCTCATTCTCAAAGATTCTTTTTGCTGGTTTAAGAGTAGGATTCACTATCGCTAACCCAACAATTACAAATAACTACGAAGTATTAAAGCAAGGGATCGATCTTCAATCAAACCAATTTGCTCAAACACAAATTGCTGAATACCTAAACCGTTATGACTTAAACGAGCAAGTTAAAAACATCATCGAAGTATATGGTGAAAAGAGAGATATCATGTTAGATATCATCGACAATAAGTTCCCTAAGAGCATCAAGAGAACAAACCCAGAAGGTGGTATGTTCGTATGGTTAGACCTTCCTGAAGGTACTGACGCAACTGAATTATTAGCAAAGAGCGTTGAAGAAATTTCTGTTGGTTTTGTACCAGGTGGTTCATTCTTCACAGAGCCAGGATATGAAAATACAGTTCGTTTGAATTTCTCAACAGTTGAAAAAGAAGATATTGTTGAAGGAATGAACCGTTTAGCGGACTTCCTAAACAAGGAGTTAAAATAATAAATTATGAGTACAGTATCAGTATCAAAAGAAAAAAAACAAGCAGGTATGTATAAGTGGATTGTATGGGGACTACTTGTGTTATCGTACGCAATCAACTACTTCCATGCATTCTCAATGGGGATCGTCAAAAACACACTCGTTGCAGAGTTCGCTCTGTCTGAATCTATGTTTGCGTCTATTGCCTCTACCTATGCAATGCTTTACCTTATTATGCAAATCCCTACAGGTATCCTTGCCGATACTTTAGGGGCTAGAATCACATCGGCTGCTGGAACATTTATTGCTGCAGCAGGTATCACACTGTTCAGTATGGCACAAAACGCGTCGATGCTGTTTATCGGACGTTCTCTTGTAGGACTTGGAACATCGGTTATCTTTGTCTGTGTCCTTAAACTGCAATCCAACTGGTTCGAGCAAAAGAAACTTGGTACGATGACTGGTTTAACGTGCTTTATCGGTACGTTAGGTGGGGCTGTTGCCCAAACACCACTTGCCTTCTTAGTTGAATCATTTGGCTGGAGAGCAAGTTTAATGGGCATTGGTGCCCTTGGCTTTATCGTATCAGCAGCTATTTTCTTCATGGTAAGA
>Ga0209379_10001148_pt1 | contig 18184 bp, 14 predicted proteins | sample tdDd001_FD_187124 | JGI IMG/M metagenome (GOLD analysis project Ga0209379, IMG submission 187124) | Marine sediment microbial communities from the Atlantic coast under amendment with organic carbon and nitrate - tdDd00.1 (SPAdes)... | ecosystem: Environmental > Aquatic > Marine > Coastal >...
GAGTTTGCTGGTATTAACCACATGACTTGGGTGACCAAAATGCAGGTCAATGGCGTCGACCTACTGGACGAGGTTCGCGCGATAGTAAACAAACCCAATGTTTACCAAGCCGACGGTGTCCGCTGTGAAATGCTGAAGTTTTTTGATTACTGGTGCACCGAAAACCACTGGCACTGCAGTGACTACGTCCCCTATTTCCGAAAAAACGAAGAGATGATCAATCACTTCTTACCCGAGCGTTGGAACTTGCTAGCGCTAGAAGAAGAAGTGCATGCCGCAGGAAAAGCGGAAATCGACGCGCAATTGGCCGGTGAGCAAGATTTTGTGATTGCGCCGAATATGCTCAACGCCCCTAAGCTCATCAATGCGATGATAAGCGGCGAACGCACACGAATAAACGGCAATATGGCGAACCAACAACCAAGTGGTTTACTGATTGATAACTTACCAGCCAACTGCGTGGTTGAAGTGCCTATCTGGGTCGATAAAAATGGCCTACAACCCCAAACCATGGGCCGATTACCGACCCAATGCGCCAGTTTGATAAAGTCTAACACTGCGGTACAAGAGCTAATCGTCGAAGCGGCGCTCAACCATGACCTCAATGCTGCGCGTTACGCCCTAGCTCTAGATCCTGTGACCGCAACGGTATGTACCTTGTCGCAAATCGACGCCATGTTCAAAGAGATGGTGGAAGCCCAGAAGCCTTGGCTTGGTGGGTTTTAGTGTTTAGTCAAATTAAACATCGCTCGCCTTGAAAAAAGACTCAAGGCGATGCGCCCACCAAACCAGATCGCACAATTTACTATAAGAAGTGACTACGGACTTGTTCAACACTCGGGATTTAATGCTGGCTGCGCGGCTCTTAATCCTTGTTTGTTATGCGTTGCATCCAACGTCGACACTTTGCTTCACTTGACTGCTAATTGCCAACAAGCAACCGGATAAAATTACAAGCTCAGCCGTATGGGCTAAAAATGAAATCGAGCTACTTGCTAAACCTATGTCGATAAAGGGTAACAATACTTCAGCGACAACTGCCGTCGATACCATCATATACCCGACGAATTTTTGCCACTTTCTAAGCAAACCTGCGAACTGATGAAATGCTAGTAAGTAGAACACTGAAAAAATTGGAAGCACAAACCAAGTGATGATCTCTAAACCTGTCACTAGGAAGTGATTTTCATTACCTAGCGCTCCAATCACAATGGGTAGAACAAAGTTAAGTGACGAATAAGCGATCGGGTAAAACAAAATGCCCAAACCTAAGAATTTTGAAGCTTTAACAACTCGACTTTCCACTTGTACACCTTACTCAAGTTTTAAGGGCGCATAACGAGCCTGTAGAATTTCTCCTCGCCCGTCTCATTTCTGATCCTACCGCCATTTCATCATAATATGAACTTGAACGCACTAACCCCTTGTGATCTAATCTAAATTATTCGCCACGAGACACGGTTATGCCTAGCTTCAAAACCGATTACTCGAACCAAAACATGTTCGTCCCTATCATCATTGATGAACAACTCAGCCCGGCACCATCGAATATGCGATTTCTCACATCGTCGACAATCATCTAGATTTATCGCTATTTGATACGCACTATCGCAACAACAAAAAACGGCGCCAGCGGTTTCACTCCTATCCTTATTCACTAAAACTATTAAAAGACATTCTACATGTCCTATCAATGTGTCGAATCCAATCTATACTGAAAAGACTTGGTGCTATTGATTATTTTATCACTATGAGTTTTTACTTATTAGTCAAGGAGATGTGGTATCTGTGCTTTCGGGTTTGCACATAGTCCGAAGTGGTAACTTCAATGAATAACTAGCGCCTAGTAAACCTTATTAGTATAGGAGTAGAGTTATGAACCCTTGTATAAGAAAACTGGTTCTCGCTGGGGCCCTAGTGCCTTCGTTAATGTTTAGTTCTAATGCATTAGCGTGCAGTGATACGCCTCTTATTGGAACAATGTGTGCGTTTGCCGGAAACTTCGCACCTCGCGGATACGCATTAGCTCAGGGACAGCTATTAAGCATTTCTCAGAACACAGCGCTGTTCTCTATCTTAGGGACCACCTATGGCGGTGATGGTAGGACAACGTTTGCTTTGCCTGATACTCGTGGGCGAGCTCTGATTGGGGCGGGTAATGGCCCAGGCTTAAGCAGCTATAGATTGGGCGCTCGAGGTGGTGTCGAGACTGTCGTTCTTACTCAAGCGCAAATGCCATCCCATACCCATGCGGCTTCTACTCAAATGTCGGGTGATGTAGATATCGATGGTGTGATCAGCCTGCATGCATTTAGCGGTAACGCAAGCGATAAAAATCCTGCAGGTAATGTGCTGGCTAAATCAAAAAATAAATCTATGTACTCTTCCAGCGTGCCAGATGTTGAAATGAGTCCAGACTCAATCTCGTTTAGTTTAGCTGCCTCAAATAATTTTTCTGCTTCAACTACAGTTGGTAGTGCAGGTGGCAACCAGTCTCATGAGAACCGTATGCCTTATGTCGTGGTGAACTGGATTATTGCGCTGCAAGGCATTTACCCATCGAGAAACTAGCTGAATGGTAACTATTATAAATAAGTGCTTTGGGCTGATTGTGTTTAGCCTGTTTATTACGTCGTTGAGCTATGCTGAAAGTCACAAAGAGCAGCTAACGCGAGGTTATGATGCGCTTGCTATTGAAGATTACCCCCTATCGCTCAGCATATTTAAGCAACTCGGCGAACAGGGGTCTTCTGAGGCGAACTTCGCGTTAGCGCTGTTTTATAAGATGGGTTGGGGAGAGGTTAAGCAAGACTTAGAGCAGGCGTGCAAGCTCTTTTCAGTCGCCGCTAAACACGGAATCCCAGCGGCACAGCAAGAGTACGGCCATTGTTTGTTGCATGGTGGAATAACCAATGTCAGTGAAAGCCCCAGTGATTGGTTTGAGTTAGCCTACAAGAATGGGATTTATGAAGCAGCTTGCGATAAGGGACGATTGTATCTAGGTTCAAAATGGCACAAAACTAACGTGCACAGTGCAGTCGAGTGGTGTCAACGGGCGGCGCAAAAAAATGCAGTTAAAGCTCAGGAGACGCTTGGAGATATTTACATATCCAACTCGGAAGTGTTCAACGTGGAGCGCGCCGAGTTTTGGTACCAACAGGCTATCAATAATCGCTCAGGAGAAGCCGCGTATAAACTCGCCCTACTCTATCTTGAAGCCACCGCTGAAGAAGGCGGTGACGACCATAGCTCGAACAAAGCGCTGTATTTGCTCGAAATTGCGTCATCTTTGAAATTAGAAAAAGCCTATCAGCCAACCGCTAAGCTGTATTGGAAAAAACGCCAGCAAACTGAACAACACAGCTCGAAGATAGTAGCGAAAAGTTATCTTTGGGCTAAAGCGGCGCAGCAAGCAACGCCCAGTGATGACACCACACTCCTACTCGAGGAAATCGAACGCGAAATGCCCCATCAGTGGAAAAGTAGATTAGATGCCCAAGTTGAAGAGTTTCTAAATAATAAAGGGCACTAACTAAGAGATGTTTACACCATGCAGTGTAACCCCATTTTTAGGGCTACTTAGCAGGAGTGGTTCATTATTGGTATTTAGCTGATGTGATAAACTCACCAAATGTCTCACACCACACAATGACTGTATTATATTTAGATACGTCGATACCTTGCGGTATTTTAACCGCAAAGTTTTCGAAAGTCTTAACATTACCAATACGAACCATGTTGTCTTTTAATCGATTAAAATTAGATTCAGTTTCAACAAACTCGGTTGACAGGTAAAGCTTGTAATCAGGGCCGGGAGCAAGACTTCCAGTTAATGTGATGTACTCAGGACCAACGGCTACCTGCCCCTCACCCCAATGAAAGGAGTCACTATCCTTGAGGTCTTTTTTGAACGTCGCGGAAAACTGTGCTTGGGAAGATAATTGAGTGACTTCAGACTCAGTTGGTGATGTTGGTGCGATAAGAATCGGCAACATATAAATGCCTAAACCAACACCGAATGCCCCCACAGACAAGTGAGTAATTAAAAGTAATATAATTGTTTTTATTTTCATAGTAGCACCTTCCTTAGTAACGCCTTATCTTACCAACAAAACAGATAGTTGAAATAACAATTGTGTCTTCATCCGAAATGAGTTTTTTTCTCTCTAGCCGCTTTAATTGAATTCAACTCGAGAAGATACCTCCAGAGTCTGTCTTATACGCCATGTTAAACGCCCTGCCACCATTGATGCCTATTCTCGCGCGGTGCGCCAAATTAGCGAGTTCTTTGACCGTTGCCCCGACACATTGAGCACCGCAGAGTTAAAAGAATACTTCGCCAACTTGATAAGTACTCGCTCGTGGAGCACCGTTAAACTCGGCCGCAATGGCTTGCAGTTTTTTCTATCGCTACACCTTAAATAAACAACGGGGATGGCTCGATATCGTTAAGCCACAGCAAGTGGCCCTGCTCATTAGCATGACATGGTGTGTGTAGGAATAACGCGACCGAGATAGCCGAAAGGCAAAAATTAATACGGATAATGGCCGAAGCGGAATTAGAGAAGAGCGGCTCCAAAAGAAGACTAGAAAACAGCTAACTGATTGATAAGGTTACTGTCACTACCTTCTCTCAGCCTCGCTCGCCTTGAGAAAAGACTCAAGGCGATGCGCCCACCAAACCAGATCGCGCAATTTACTATAAGAAGTGGCTACGGGCTTGTTCAACAACCGGGATTTAACGCTGGCTGCGCAGCGCTTAATCCTTATTTGTTAAGTTTCAAATCACCTACGAGCCTCACCTGCTAACCCTGACTCTTCTGCTGCTGAATTAAAGACTTCGTCAGCCTCATGATACGCTTCATTTAAGTCTGCACCATTCTCTTTGATGCAAAAGAGTAAAGTGCTAAGAGCCGCACTAGCCATAAAATACAGGAATGACAGGTTTGTATACCTTTGCCTATCAACACTATCATGGTCACGTATGTCACTGGTCGGGTTGAACACTCCCAAATGGAATAGAGCACCATACAAAGTCCCATGAAGAGCTTCGGATGCGTCTGCATATATGGCAAGCACATGAAGGAGGAGATTTTTTCCAGACTTTTTATCTAAAAAATCGGCGCGTTTGTCGATATTTAGCTTAGTCCACCGAGGAATTTCTCGACCGTTTGCACTAGTAAACCGTTCAACCGCTTTGACATAGTCTTCTGAAAGCTGGTAGTCATCATTAGCGAAGTTTAAGCTAACTTTTTCAACACCATCAATCTCTATTTTTCGAGAAAGACTCCTTGCAGCTTTATTTTTAGTATATTCGACAAAGGATGAATACTCTTGTTCAGGAGCATACAGTAAATAGCTAAAATTAATTACCCTTTCTAAGAGCGCACGAGAAATAATGTAACACTGATTTACTCGGCTGTGTGAAGCCAGTATATCCAACGAAATGCTATCTTCAAGAATTGCAGCTAGCAGTGGGTAGAGCTTTAAAAGGCGAACAGAGTCACTGTTACGTATGACACTTTCATTCGCATGAACAATTGCTATATGCTTCTTCAAGCACTCTCGCCAAAGAAGCATACCCTCTTTAGTTTCCATATCCTTAAATTGTTCCACTGTTACCTCACTGAAACTTAACGCTTTGTGTACAGATCTTCGCCGCCTTTTTCACCCTAAAAATACAACATAGTTCTGAAATATTTTGTAATAGTACTCTTCTATTGGCATAAAATCAGTATGTTATGAAACAAATTTATATCCCTATCACTGGAACATTAAATCTTTGCAGTCTAAGTCCCAAATTGTCGGATATGAACCAGGTCTGTTTATAAAAACAGTATCTCTTAGTATGGAAAGCGCTTCAATTTCCAGTGCTAAATTCGCGACAAAATGCGATGGTAGAGGGCAAGAATGAAGAGTTTTAGAGATTTGGAATAGCATAGAAAAAGAAATACCCCGAGCTTAGATCACTATGCTCGGGGCTTGGCTAAGGCTATTTTATCGCACTGCAAAAGCTCACGTCTGCAACGTCCGTTGCTTGATCATAGCTGTGGTAAAGCTCAAAACAGGGTCTGTCGTCCATCTCTATTCCTAGTTGGACGATTTGAGTGATGTGTTCGTTCCATGCTGCGCCATATTGGGGCTTTTCGGTGATGGTTTTACGTAGTGTCGCGTATTCTCCACCAGCGAACGGTTGAAGCTCGATCTCACCCGATGCTGTTACGCCTTCAGGCACCATTAGGCAGAGATCCGTTCGGCATTTTTCTGCGGGCGTAGACTCTGGGTTGTCGTGGTAGATGAAGATGCATGTAGAACCTTCAAGCCCCGCTTTTGCTTCCCACTGGCACAATTTAGCAATGGCTGGTTCATAGTTTTCGCCATATGGGCCGGTAACGCGAATGTAAGCAAGTGTGGAAGGTGTAAACTGTTTCTTTTCCATGGTGATTCTCCTTTGTGATGGTGTAAGAGAATCATAAAACTCTGGAGCGCGTTCGTCGTTTCCATTCTTGCTAAGCAGGTGTCCTATCTTGCTATTTTGGATTAACTCACAATCACCACATAGGCTAGTGCTGTTTGGATTGTCGCTAGGTGAAACGTCGAAAAGCCGATTTGAGTTTTGCTGGTGAGCCGATTGCTTTTGAAACAGACACAAAAAAGCCCCAGCATTTCTGCTAGGGCTTTTTCGTCAATAATGGAGGCGCCTCCCGGAGTCGAACCGAGGTCCACGGATTTGCAATCCGCTGCATAGCCACTCTGCCAAGGCGCCATTATTTGAGTTGCTCTCATGAGCTTTGTTTCTGCTTCCACTCTAAGAGTAGAAAATAGATGGTGCCCCGGGCCGGACTTGAACCGGCACAGCGCGAACGCCGAGGGATTTTAAATCCCTTGTGTCTACCAATTCCACCACCAGGGCACGCAATTTTTTGCGATGCCGATTACTGAAAAGTAAAACACCATCTGTTTCTTACCGCTTTCGCCATAAGATTTTAATTTGGAGCGACACACGAGGTTCGAACTCGTGACCTCAACCTTGGCAAGGTTGCGCTCTACCAGCTGAGCTAGTGTCGCATTGTTTTCAATCGGGCTTTGCCGTGAGAACGAGGCGTACTTTAACCGATTTAATTAATGAGTCAACAGAAATTTTATTGATTTTATTCAAGTGGTTAAAATCCGATCTTAACTGGTTTTTATTAGCCATGTATCGCGCAATATTGCTCCATGGCGAGCCAACATAAAAAACAGTCACAACACTGCTTGCCACAAAGAGAGGACGATTTTTTGTTTTAGGCTAATTGATAAAGTGGTTACTCCGTACTTCAATCCCTCTATAAATCACAGAATCTACGCAAAAATATTGTTAGTGTTACGTTTTAACTATTTGCCATACTGAATGAAACTTTCCCAACTGAACGCCTTTCAAGCCATTGTCGAATGTAAGACCATTACCGCCGCAGCCGAACGGCTCAATTTAAGTCAGCCAGCTGTTAGCCGCCTACTCTCCGCTCTCGAAGCTCGTCTTGGGTTTGATCTCTTTATTCGTAAACGAAATAGCTTAACTCTAAGTGATGAAGGCGCCGCTTTCTATTTGGAAGTCGCGAAAGTCTTTGAAGCGATGAATGGGCTGGATCATGCCACCCAATCGATTCGCGCTCGGCATTTTGGCACACTCAATATTGCCGCGATGCCACTGCTATCCAATGCCTTTTTACCCCGTATTTTGGCTACCTTCTTAAAACAGAATCACAATGTAAAAGTGGGCTTTAAAACTTACCGCTCGGAAGACGTGCTGCGCCATGTGCAAAGCCAAACAACAGACATTGGCTTTGCCTTTATTGATGAGCCGTTGGCGGGGATCACAGCGCAACGAGTTTCTTGTGAATGTGTCTGTTTACTGCCAGCAGACTCTTCTCTGGCGCGCAAAGACTATATCGAAATCAAAGATATCGCCGACCAAATCCTCATTCGCTACGAGAAAGACCACATCCAAAGACAAATTGATCGTCTATTACGCCGTAACGACCTAACTATTGTAGAACAAGTCGAAGTGTCATTAGCCTCAACGGCCGCCGCCTTAGTGCGCGAAGGCGTTGGGATCACGATTACCGACCCATTGACCGCCCACATGGCCAGTGAACACCCCAACGTGGTTATGCGCCCTCTCACTTTTAGTTTGCCTTTTGAGTTCGATATTCTTTACCCAGCATTAAAACCCATTCACCGACATGCTGAACGCTTCATTGAAGAGTTTCTATTGCTAGCAGATTCTATGGGGATACAGCTTAAAATTGGTCCAACACGGGACTTAATTGACGAGCAAACTTGATAAGCTCACAGAATACCCAAGCGTTACTCAAGCACAAACACTGAAATTTATCCTTCTTTATTAGTCAGTTAAATTAGATATAAATGTCAGTATAACTTTTTTGCATACTGACCTCAGCCTTAGTCAATGTTCATACTTCTTGCGCCTTTTTATTGTGGTTAGCAACTTAACCACTGCAAGGAATCAACATGACTACTCGTGTTTCTATCATCGGATCCGGTAACGCTGGGCTCACGGCCGCTTATCATTTTTCTCTTCACGGCGCGAATGTCTGCCTGTATGGCGCGCAGGGTTTCGACCAACCTCTAACAGATATTGAGCAACGTGGTGGCATTGAAGCCCTGGCAAGCTTCAATGACGTTCCTCTCGACTTTGCCGGTTTTCAGCCTATTGATATGGTGACGCGCGAATTAAAACAAGCGGTGGCCTATTCTGACTTATTGATCCTTCCCGTTCCTTCGTTCGCTCAAGAGCCGCTATTCACCGCTATGCTTCCCCACCTGCATGACGGGCAAACCATCATGTTAATGCCAGGCAATTATGGCTCACTCGTCCTTAATCAAATTAAAAACGACCTTGGTTATCAAGAGCTGGACATCACCTTTGTCGACGCTATCTCTATCCCTTGGGCAACACGTATTGTTGGCCCTGCGCAACTGGCAATCCTTGGTATGAAAGAATTTCTTCCTGTTGCCGCCCTTCCGGCACATAGAACCTCGTCTGCCATCGAACAGCTCCAGCAAGTGATGCCGCTGCCCCTTACTCCACTTTGTAACGTGATAAGTGCAGGACTAGAAAACATCAACTTTGGTGGTCATCCACTGCTCACGACCTTAAATATGGGCCTATTAGAAAACTTCGATGGGCAGTTTAACTATTACAAAGACTGCTGCTCGGTGTCCACGGCGAAAGCGGCAGCGGTTATGGAGAAAGAGCGTCAAGCCGTGGGCAAAGCACTGAATCTCGACCTAGAGCCCGAACTCGACGCCATGAATGCTCTTTACGCCATGCAATGCGAAACGGTCTATGAAATCAACCGCACCTCAGAAACGCACGGCAAACTCAACAGCGCACCAAACTCGGCCAGTAATCGCTACATCACAGAAGATGCCGCGTACTTACTGGTGCCTTGTTTTGAGTTTGGAAAGTTAACCGGTATCCCAACCCCATTAGTAAACGCTTGCCTACAGATCGATAACGCGTATAACGACACCAACTACTTTCAAAGTGGACGTACTTTGGAAAAGATGGGGCTTGCTGGCATGTCAGTCACCGAGATCATGGACTTTGTCGCGTAATAATAAAAACTAGAAGAGGACATTCTCATGAAGACAATGAAGTTTCCATCTGCGTACACCATCTTAATGATCTTAACCGTCGTAATGGCGGCCCTGACTTGGCTGATCCCCGCTGGCCAATACCAAATGGAGAGCAACGAAGCCTTAGGACGAATGGTGCCCCTTGTGGGCTCCTACCACACCGTTGATGCGAACCCACAAGGGATCGTCGACATACTGATGGCACCGATCCAAGGTTTCTACGACCCGAATGATTACGTAGCACGCGCAGTTGACGTTGCACTGTTCGTGTTGGTAATTGGTGGCTACCTCGCGGTAGTGACAACAACAGGCGCTATCGATGCGGGCATCGCTGGCACCATGAGTAAACTCGGTGGCAAAGAGAAATGGATGATCCCTATTTTAATGGGCCTATTCGCACTCGGCGGCACTGTTTACGGCATGGCGGAAGAAACGATCCCGTTCTACGCCCTGCTCATTCCGGTCATGATAGCGGCTGGCTATGACAGCATCGTTGGCGTTGCCATTATTATGATTGGCGCAGGCATTGGCTGCTTAGGCTCAACCATCAACCCTTTTGCGACAGTGATTGCATCAAATGCTGCTGAAGTTAACTTTATGGATGGTATTGGCCTTAGGGTTGCGATTTTGGTTATCGGCTGGCTGGTGAGCGTTGTCTACGTGATGCGTTACGCTGATAAAGTCAAACGAGACCCGGCTCAATCTATCGTTGCCAGTCAAAAAGAGTCGAATGAAAAGCACTTTTTGCATGAAAAGAGCCAAGCCGCTCCCGAGCTCAATAACACTAGAAAACTGGTCTTAGTCATTTTTGCCTTAACTTTTGCGGTCATGATGTGGGGCGTATCACTAGCGGGATGGTGGATGGCAGAACTGTCGGCGCTGTTTATTGGCTCTAGTATTATTGTAGGATTGGTTGGCCGTTTATCGGAAACGGAAATCACCAATAGCTTTGTCGATGGCGCACGGGATCTGCTTGGGGTAGCGCTGATCATCGCCATCGCACGGGGTTTAGTTGTTGTGATGGACAACGGCAACATCACCCACACCATTCTCAACTTCGCCGAAGGGTTACTGGCAGGCTTGCCGCAAATTACCTTTATTAACGCAATATATTGGGTAGAAGCGGTGTTGTGCTTAGTGGTGCCATCATCATCTGGCTTAGCGGTTCTGTCTATGCCAGTTTTGGCCCCGTTAGCAGATTTTGCTGGCGTCAGCCGCGAGCTCGTCGTAACGGCGTTCCAGTCTGCTTCTGGGTTACCCAACTTGGTTACCCCAACTTCAGGAGTGGTAATGGGTGGATTAGCCATCGGCCGTATCGGTTATTCATCATGGCTTAAGTTTATTGGCCCATTAATCGGCATTCTAACAATTATGGTCATGGCACTGCTCAGTTTAGGCGTGGTGATCGGTTAGTAAACACCCTCAGATGATAGTGGCTAATCGAGATTAGCCACTTCTCGAAGCTCCACCTGATACCCCCTGCTCGCTTACTTGCTTACTCTCTTGCTACAAAAAATCTCACATCGTGATCTTGGTGCTATTGATAAAATAGACAGACCCCAATCTCCATGCTGTAATCCGAATGACACGCTATGTGTTTTCGATTGTAGAGTAAACCATGATTCAATCTGTGATGTTAGAGAATGGCTGTAAGGTAGATTTACTTCAGCCGGATGTATCCCATACCCTTGTACGTAACGAAGTCGAACTCAAGTTTCAAGGCATTCACAACGAAGCAATTCCAGAGTCCTATTTAGTTGCCCGTATTTCTTCAGCCTGTGAGCATCACGTCCAATTACTTGGCGATGGCTTCCAAATGCTCGCCCAAACAGGCGGTACCTTTGACCAGCTCATCGATATTGGTCGCTGCCCAGATAATAACGAAAGCTATCGTATCTACCCGAATGACGCCGCCAAGCGTTTCTACAATTACTTGGTATTCGAGCAGGCAGATGGCTACCATCTATTTGGCTTTACTTCATGCCACCGTTTCGCGGGGTACTTTGAAATATCCCCAACCTCAATCGGGTTTGATATTGACGTTTATCTTGATGGTGAAAACAGCCATCCAGAAAACTGGGACACTAACCAACTCGAAAGCTTTTGTGCGCTTCAGGGTGAGTCACTGTCCGAGCTCTATGCTGAATATTCAACGCTTATCAAACAGCGTCATGGGCTGCGTTCCGGCGTGAAGCAGAACGCGCCGATCGGTTGGTGTTCTTGGTATGCCTACTACGCCGATGTCACCGAAGACAATATCAAGCTTAACGTAGGCCAAATGCAAGAGACGCTTGACGATCTCGAACTGGTGTTGCTTGATGATGGCTATCAAGCCTTCATGGGTGATTGGCTCTCCCCTTCAGATAAATTCTCTGGTGGCGTCAAAGAGCTTATCCAAACCATCAAAGAAAAAGGCAAAAAGCCCGCCATTTGGATGGCGCCGTTTATTGCTCAACCAGAGTCAGAAGTCTTTAACCAGCACCCCGATTGGTTTGTAAAACACACTGACGGCTCACTTCTCAAAGCCGAAGATGTGACTTACGGAGGCTGGCGCTGCACACCTTGGTATATTTTGGATACGTCTCACCCTGAGGTGCAAGCGCACCTTACTCACGTGGTAAAAACCATGAGAGAAGACTGGGGGGTTGAGCTGTTTAAATTAGACGCCAACTACTGGGGCACCCTAAAAGGCGTTCGCCATCAACAGGGAGTCACGGGTGTTCAAGCGTATCGAATGGGAATGGAGGCAATAGCAAAAGGCGCCGGTGATGCGTGGTTACTCGGCTGTAATGCGCCGATGTGGCCTTCACTCGGATTAGTGGATGCGATGCGAGTCTCCGATGATGTCGAGCGTCAACCCCATCGCTTTGAGCAAATCGCCAAGGAAACCTTCTATCGCTCTTGGCAGCACCGTAAACTGTGGCAAATAGACCCAGATTGCGTCACCCTCACGTCACTGGCCAACCAAGCAACCGACAGAGCCAGTTATGAGTTTCACCGAACCGCCATGCTGGCTTGTGGTGGGTTACTTTTGTCTGGCGATCCACTGCCTGAAATCACCGAGTTTGCCAAAAACAGTTTTTGTAAACTCATGACAAGGCAAAAGCACAACCAGCATGCGGCAAAATTCACCTCTCTTGCCCTCAACCATGCGTTCTTGCCACTCACTGAGCATAACGATCTGCATTGTTTGTTCAACTTCAACCAAGAAGATCAGGAACACACCTTAACGGCCAACCAGCCGGTATTTTGGTATGACTACTGGACGGGAGAAAAACTCACCCCCGAGCCAACACAGGTATACCAAGTTAGGCTCAATACGGGATTACAGTCTCGAGCGCTACTCACCGCATTCCAATAACGTGTGATTTTTCCGTAACGCCAAGCTATCTCGCTTGGCGTTTTTATTTGCAGCCTTGATCTCATTAATGCAAGAAATTGCACAACAATCAAAAGCACATAAAAATAACCCCACACCGATCAAGAAATAAAACTCTGCATAATGATAACTTCATAACTGCATTATATTGAAGGAGTTAAAAATGCAAGACGCAAACGCTAGATTTCCATTCATGTCCAGGATATTAATCCTGCGCCAGTTCCTATGGGGCGCCGCTTTCTACGGTACTTACGTACTGCTAACCAAGTTCTTCTTATTCGAACTCAATTATAGTGAAGCCGATACCATCATGATGATGGGGGCATTCGGTGCGGTTGGGCCAGTATTTTCCGCCGTTGGGGGCTTTGTGGCAGACCGCTACATTGGCTCATTTCGCGCCGTGTACATCGGTTATACCACCTACACCATCGGCTTCTTTATGCTTGGCTATGGCGCAAGCAATTTAAATGTCCCTCTGTGTATCTTTTCTATTGCGCTAATTGGCTACGCTCGCGGTTTATCCGCCACCAGCCCAACGGTGTTGCTTGGCAACTCGTATTCCGAAACCAACCGTGAAGCCTTTCAACAAGGCCTTACCGTTAACTATTCGATCAACAACCTAGGGTCGTTTTCCTCAAAATACTTGTTCCCATTTATGGTGGCGTATCTCGCCTATCAAGGTAACTTCTACATCGCCTCTGCTCTGATGTCGATTACCTTAGTGTTGTTTGTTGTCTTCAGAAAACAATTTATCGAAGTCGGCAATGATATTGATAAGCGGTCTGTCAGTTTACAAACGTGGGCGCTGTTCGCTGTTGGTTCGGCCATCGCGCTTGGGTTGGTTTTCTGGGTGTTTTCTAACTTAGACGAAGGTAAGTATCTTTTATATGCTCTGGGTGCGTGCGCGATTTTGTATTTCATTTTTGAAATCACCAAAGCGACAACGGCTTACAAGTACAAAATGTGTGCGGTACTCATCACCATTTTTATCTTGATCACCTTTTATTTCTATTACGGCCAAATGCTGACATCGATGAACATCTACGCCATCAATTTGATGGGAGATGAGATCATGGGCATCATTCCTATTAGGCCCGAGTCTAATGCCGCCTTTAACCCGCTCTGGTGCTTTATTCTTGGCGGCCCCGTTATCTACATTTATGGCTGGTTAGAAAGAAAAGGATTCTCTCCTTCCATCCCAACCAAATTCGCCGCGGCGTTTGTATTTAGTGCCGTTGCATTTGGTTTATTGGGCCTATCGACCAGCCATGTTGGGCCTGATGGAAAAATCGCCGCCGATTGGATTTTGTGGGTGCACTTCTTCCAGTCACTTGCGGAACTTATTGTCGGCGCGCTCGGCGCGGGCTTTATCTTTGAAATGGTGCCGCGCTATTTGTCCGCATTCGCGATTGGCCTACGCTCTGTTGCCTTGTCTCTAAGTGGTATTTTAGCGGCCGTTATTTCGACCAAAATTGCCCTGCCTAAAGATCAAGTGCTGACCCAAGAAGTCATTGAAGGGGTGTATGCCAGTTACTTCTATAACCTGGCGATACTCGCCGTGGTGATGGCGTTGGTAACATTAGCACTGTCGAAAGTGATCGCAAACCTTGTACGTAAAGGGGAAGAGCTTGAGCGACAAAACTCTAAGCAAAATGTTGTAACCGAGCAGTAAGTAATAAGGAGTGCCAACTGATCGTTGGCATTCCTACACCAGCAAAGCAAATGCCTGGGTCTTTTCACGTGGAGTCGAGTAGTAATAGCCTTGAATATAGATATTGCTTTTCTTAAGCGCTTTGATGATCTCGACTTGCTTGATGTTCTCCACCCCCTCAATAACAACAAGTCGGCCAAAGTGCGCACACAGTTCGATCACTTGGAGTAGCGTTTGCCTTTTGTGTAAGTCTGTTTCAATGTCGTCAACATAACGTTTATCGATTTTGACCGTGGAGACGAAAGACAGGTTCAACGCATCCAAGTTGGCATAACCACTGCCAAAGTCATCTAACGAAAATCTGAACCCCAAACTGGTTAACGACTCAACCACATGTTTTAGCTCATCGCTGTAAATTAGCTGATTGTTTTCGGTGATCTCGAATATCAACCGTTCACGTAACGGCTCACAATTTAACGTTAAGGCTAATACGTCCGAGACAAAATTAGGCGCACATAAGTCATTGGTTGAAATGTTAACCGAAACCTGCGGTATCTTTTGGCTCATCGACAAACGAGCTTTCAGATCACTAATAACATTATTCAAAACAATAAAAGTAAACTGATAATGCAAATGCTCATGTTTTTCTAATATTGGAACAAAATCTGCGGGGCCAACATTGAGCGCGTTGTTCCAACGAACCAGTGCCTCATAGGCAGAAGGACTTTTATCACTTAAAGCATCATAAATGGGCTGATAGACGACATAAAAACTCTGCGCCTCGTAGCAAATTGACCGAAAGAGCTCTCGAGTTAAGTACTTCTCCTTCATCGCAGAACAATAACTTTCTTCTTGGTGAACATAGCGCCCTTCAACAGAGCTCAATGCCTTCTTCATGCCGAAAGAGAGCCTGCGCTCCATTTTATCCAGATCTGCCAATACCGATTTACTCGACATATAAAGCGACGAAATCGCATAATCCATTGCAACCAAACTGCCATCGAACATTAGTTCTTTTGGTAGGCGTTCTATGATCTTCTTTTGCTTCTCTATGACATCGTTGCTGCTTAATGGCTTGTGGACTGCAAACGCGACTATCAGATACTCTTCACTGTACACCTTCAGAAAGGTCGGACAAACGCTCTGGTTTATCTCTTTATACAATTTTTTTCTTAGTTTATCTTTGTGTGTTAAACGATATAAAGACTGCTCGGAACGCCCCACTTTTACCAAAGAGAGATGGTAATACACCGTCATTTTTCGAGCTTCTATTCGCTTCATTAGTGAAGCAAAATACTCAAAACCAAAAATATCCTTTTTTAACGACTGAAAATACTCTTCACTTTCTAACGCTCGACCATATTGAAAATCAGTATTTCTATTATCACCGTATTTAAACGCACCTATTGACAATTTTAGATAAGCGATAACAAACACGCATAGAAACATCGCTAACACAACGGTTAGAAATACCATCTCAATTTACCTTTATTAGTTCATCTTACGAAGTCATAAATGCCTATGCATGAATTCGAATAAGAAAAGTCTATGTAACTGTATAACCGAAAAAAAAAGCACATTATCACTTAGCGCAGCGTGAGCCAAGTGCAAAATTTCAACAAAACAAGCCATTAGAGCAATAACTCAATGCTAATTTATTAATATAATTAAACTTAATATCTACGAGACGTCAAAAGGAGCACCAAAAATTATTTAACTCAGTTTTCTTTTCAACCTCAACTTGAGCCACCAACGAAACAATCTAGACTAATGGGGCAATATTAGTTAACACTAACAAAAATGATATGCCACACCTTTTAATAAGGCGTGGCTAATTAAGGGAATAATGAACAAATAATATGACGACGCTAAATACGCACGGCTGAGATTTATACGTGAAGGTAATAGAGGGGAATTGAAATGCTAATTATCACGAGCAAGTTTGATATGATATCAACTGAGCGAGAATTATAAAACAAAGCAATACTCATGGCTTGGTCAGTTCATCTCTTTCTCGCGTCTTTTGCTTTCAACACGATAACAAATTACAAGCCCGATAGCCCCGCCAAGATAGGTCATCGCCAACGGAATATAGGTTGGGTAGTAAGCGTAGTTTCTGCCGAATTTTTCAGGGTAATGAGCATCGATCAGCAGATCCCACGCGATCACGGCGCCAATAAAAAACCAAATAACCGCAAAAACGATTTTGTACTTAGGCGCGAAGATGTAGCCAGTCACGACCACCACAATCGCAGCCATGAATCCAGTAACCGGCTCATACCACAGGCCCGCTAACTGGGTGAACGCATCAAAGCCAAGTATGGTAGCGCAAAACACTGCTAAAACCCCAAATGGCATGAGTGTGAAACGGATCGCTTCAAGTTTTGACATGACAGACCTCCTACAAGTAACTTGAGCTAAATAATAAAACTAATAAGCATAAAGTTCTGTCGAGAAATGTATTGAAGTGTCATGCGCTACCCTTATCTTCGACATTTAGGGGCAATTTCTAGTAGACTAGCGGCCGTTTTGTTTTACCCAATCAACGGATCTTTCGCTTTGCATACTCTTTCTCAACTCCAATCTGGCCAATTGGCTGGTATTACTCGCCTGACGTTGTCAGAAAACTTAACCACTTTTCCAATGGAGATCCTTTCTTTAGCCGACAGCCTTGAGATTTTAGATCTTTCAAACAACCAATTGAGCGACTTACCAAAAGAGATAGCCCAACTAAGCAAGCTAAAAATTATCTTTGCTTCTAATAACCGCTTTACCACTTTGCCAGAAGTGCTGAGCCAATGTGACAACCTTGAGATGGTGGGCTTTAAATCTAACCAGATTAATCACGTACCAGAAAACGCGTTACCGCAGAAATTGCGCTGGCTGATTTTAACCGACAACCAACTCGAAACCCTGCCAGAAAGCTTAGGTGAGCGACCTAGAATGCAAAAACTCGCTCTAGCAGGTAATAAGCTCACCCGGCTACCACAATCGCTGGCTAAACTCAGCAATTTAGAGTTGGTAAGAATTTCAGCAAACCAACTAGAAGAATGTCCAGACCAGTTATTAAGTCTACCAAAACTGGCCTGGTTTGCTTTTTCTGGTAACCCGTTCAGCCAAACTGACGTTAATATTCAATCGGTACCTCAGGTTTGTCCTTCGAGCTTTACTTTGCAACATGTACTTGGCCAAGGCGCGTCTGGGGTGATTTCAAAAGGCGAATGGAGCGAAAAGCAGACCCATTTCCCAGATGAAATAGCCGTTAAGGTGTTTAAGGGTGAAGTCACCAGTGATGGCTATCCAGAAGATGAGCTGCAGGCGTGTTTAAAAGTCGGCAATCACCCAAATCTAGTTCAATCACTGGCTCAAGTGAATGATAAAGGTTACCTAGCATTGATCATGAACTTGATCCCAGAGCACTTTAAAAACTTAGGTTTGCCACCCTGCTTTGACAGTTGTACGCGCGATACTTTTGCTCAAGGGTTTAAACTGACTATTCATCAGATAGATAA
>Ga0209379_10001150_pt1 | contig 18179 bp, 11 predicted proteins | sample tdDd001_FD_187124 | JGI IMG/M metagenome (GOLD analysis project Ga0209379, IMG submission 187124) | Marine sediment microbial communities from the Atlantic coast under amendment with organic carbon and nitrate - tdDd00.1 (SPAdes)... | ecosystem: Environmental > Aquatic > Marine > Coastal >...
GCAGGCACCACTATTAAAACCCACATCCGAAACTTGTATCAAAAACTGAATATTGCCAACCGTAAGGAAGCCATTAAAACCGCAGAGAACTTACTGCAGTTAATGGGGTACTAACAGTAAAACGACTAAGCGCAGCTCATAGAGCTGCGCTTTTGTTTATCCAGAAGAAAATTGCAATAGCAACAGAAGCCCTAGCAAGAACAAAAATATCACAATTGACACATTATCTTTACATGCCGCATACTTTCATCCTAGACCTAAAGAACTATTAAAGTACAGTTAGCTGCTATATGAAGGATGTTTATGCGCCAACTATCGATTGCTTTAAAGATTAAGCTTGGCTATGCCATCTGTTTACTCTTTTTTATCATTTCTGGCATTGTCAGTTTCCAAGGCATCAAAACCTTATCACTAGGATTTCAGGACTATAGAACGCTGAGTCACCAAGCCAGTCAATCCGATTCTATTCAATCCCATTTTTTACAGATGCGCCTTGCATCAGAACGCTTTATCAATACGCTAGATGAAAAATACGATCAGCAGTATCAAGTAAGTCGACAACACATTGTTATCTTGCTTGAACAATTGCAAGCAAGTAGCCAAACCAGTGAAACTCTCGCAAGTTTAGACCAAGTGAAAGCAAGCGTGACAGAGTTTGATAGCGCTTATCAATCAATGAGCCAAAGTGAGCAATTTATTAACCAACTACTCAACGTAGATATGGTTAAACGAGAGAAAGATGCTCTGCAAGCCGCACAAAACTTATTGTATGAGTCGTACAACAACAACGATTCCAACGCCAGTTTGTATGCGGGTATGTTGATGGAGAACTTTCTTGCCGCCAAAATTGCTGTCCTGACTTACGCTAAAAATACCAACGAAAAAAACTACGAAGCGGGCTTTGACCTGTTTGAGTATTCGCTGCCCGGCATTGAAGGCGACATTAGCTCACTCAATTCATCTGACTACCAGGCTGAGCTCATCAAAGGTTTTACGACGCAACGTGAAGCCTACGCAAAGAGTTTCGACTTAGTGCATCAGAAAAAGGGCGAAAATGCCTTACTACAGCAAAACTTAATCAGTTTGGGCGATCAACTTGCTGTTGCTGTGGAAGAAGCAAAAGCAGTTCTCGATCAGCAGCAGCAATCACTAATCCCACTACTTAATGACGGCGAAGAACGTTCTATCCAGATCATTGTGCTATTGACTGGCGTGGCTTTATTTGTCGGTACCATCAGCGCAATATTAATCAATCGCTCTATTTCTAGCGGCATCAAACAAGTCAAAGAGATCACCAATGAACTAGCCGAGGGCAACCTCAATGTCGACGTAAAAATCACGGACAAAAATGAAATTGGCCAGCTGCTAGAGAACATGAAAAAGACCATTGAGTCACTAAGAGACATCGTCAGTCAGGTCAACTCTTCGAGCTTACGCGTTGGGGAAATGTCCCAATCATTAAATCAAGTGACTGACACCAGCTCCGCACATGCTGCGCGACTGAATGAGGAAATGACCAATATTGCTACAACCGTCTCTCAGTTGGCTGCCAGTACATCAGAGATCGCTTCCAATGCCAATCACGCTTCAGAAGTTGCAAATCAGGCCACCTCAAATGTCGCAATGGGGCTGGAAGAGGTAGAGAAAACTCTGCAAGAGATCGATCATGCAGACAAGCAGATGCAGATCAGTAGCCAAAAGGTGGTCGATTTGCATCAAGAATCGATGAACATTGGGGCAATTTTAGAGGTCATTCAAGGCGTCACCGAGCAAACCAATCTGCTTGCACTAAACGCAGCGATTGAAGCGGCTCGCGCGGGAGATCAAGGTCGTGGTTTTGCAGTAGTGGCCGATGAAGTTCGAACGTTAGCAAAAAGAACCCAGGAATCCGCCAGCCAAATTGATGAGCTAATTCGTACCCTTCAGCATGGTGCAAAAGAAGCATTAGAGTCTATCAAAGAGAGCCACGGAACGGTTTCTCAAGCTTCTACTCAAGCTCAGCAAGCCTCAGAAAACCTGCATGTAATTAATAAACATATCCAAGACCTCAATCAAGCCAACAGCCAGATTGCCAGCTCTGTCGATGAACAAGATAGCCTGACACAATCACTTGGCGCAAACGCAGAAGATGCCAATGCGATCACTCAAAGCAACCAAGAGTCTGTCAATCAGGTCTCTGGTACTACAGAAGAGCTCACCGAGGTATCGGAACACCTATCAGGCCAAGTCAATCGGTTTAAGATGGGGGCGTAGTTTTTCTCTGAACAAATAAAAAGCGCAGCCCAATGGCTGCGCTTTGTTTTATCGACAATCAAATCTAGTCAATATCAGGCATGCTATCAGCTTCAATCAATAGTTTAGCACCCCAAGATGGTTCATTACGTTCTTGCTTAACCACACCTCGGTTATTCAACCAAACAACATTAATATCCGTCACTAGCTCTGCCGCACCCGCACCCCAGTGGGTGTAATTAACCACATGACACACATCGAACTCACCCGCTTCGACCTCTACTGTGCGCTTACCCAAGAACTGCTGGGTATAGGTAAAGTATTGCGATTGTAGTTGCTCAACCAGGGTACCCTCCGGAGCAGTGGTTACCTCGGTTAAACTTGCGTTCGCAGCATCTTCATGGATCACAGTCTGACCTAGTTCCAGCTGTGATTTGGCCACAGGTGTCGGTAAAACAACCTTGACGTTCCCCCAGCTATTATCAAACTCATCATGACCCGCTTGGCCATAGTAATGATCTTGGTCTTCATACTGAGCTTCAAAGAATGCAATATTACCTTCCTCATCATAACCAGTAACGCGTGTTTGAGTTAAGGTACCACTAGCCAACTGAGCAGGAAGATCTTCAACATTCGAAGTAGTCAACCAAGAGAAAGTATTGCCCATATGTTCCAGTTTATATTGCCACTGTTGAGGATGTTCCATCCAAGACATATCGCGGGTTACATTTTGTACCCAAGTGTCACCGACTTGCTTCTCATATCCTGAATCAGGTAAGGAATCCAAACAAGTTTGTAGGTTCGTCGGTGCATAGCTATCTACGATAAATTCAGCAGCAGTTGAACCAAATAGATACTCTTGGCCTTCTGCTTCATCACCATCGACGTACCAAGTGACACGAATGTAGTCTTGGTAAAGCGCCAGATACAACTTACCGTCTTCACGTTCAAAATTACTCCATGTAATTTCATCTTCCAATGCATCAGGAAGCGTCATTTCACGTAACGTTTGACCGTTTACCTCGATATCTTGCCAAGTCCCTTTCGCATCCAGCTTGGTAATGTTGTCACCATTCCAAGGCACGGCGTAATAAGCTACTTCACCACCTTGAATCAACTGAGCGAAAAGATCGCCGCCATGCAAACCAGCCATAGGGATTAGGTCTGTAATATCACGCGTCCCACTACGGTCTGAAGCATCCGTCGCGATGGTTGACGCTAACGTTTTCAGCCAAGTATCACCATTGCTCGTGTATGCACTCACGCCATTACACATATTACCTAAGGTTGCAAAGCGATCCGGCATGTCTTTCTCACACCAATACCCTTTATTGAATCCATAGTAACCATCAGCAACCATGCCAGCCTCAATTTTGTAAGCGACACTGTTTATTGGGAAAAGAAGATCACTGGAAACATTATCTGACCAATAGCCAGATTCATCAGCACTGGATAGAAATTCTTGCACATTTAAATTACTGATATTAATTCGATCTGCCGATATCTCTTCATTCAGTTCAGGCACGGCTTTCTCAAGTACAATGCTTCCGTCATCGTTGCTCACAATCGTTACTACAGTATCATCAGAAGATACCCAACCGTTGGTACTGAGCACCATTTGACCATCATCCCCCTCAGGATCATCAACATATTGCTCAAAGCCTTGAGTCTGATAGTCATAGAAATATTCTTGCTCATCAACGTTGTCGTCGTCATCAACTTGAATCGTGCCAAACTCTATTTCCGGAGGTAAATAAGACTCGGCATAACTATCAAACCATACCAGTCCGTCTGATTTAACTACTTTGAGTAGATCGACGTCTTCACCTTCCTTAACCGCATCAAGCTCATCAAGTTTGTCTTTAAGGTTTTCTTGAGTGAGTCCTGTATCGATTAGATTAGCAACGGCTTCTGCATCAAAATTCTCACCTGCAGAATCAATTTGCGTGATGACTTCATCAATCACTTTGCCAACCTGTTCAATGATCAGCTCTTTTAGATCTTCCTCTTCAACGCCACCTTCTGCCGCGTTGAGCGAATCGGTCGCCTTCGCCATCACTGATGCTGCTACCTGAGCCACTTTATGTAACTTCGCGTAGTCAGCATTTGTCTCTTTAGCCTGGACGTAATCTTCATCTAGAGCGATCTTTGAACCCAAATCACCCAACTGCGCTTTCACTACCGCTTTTGCATCTTGGAGATTCTTACCCTTATCTAACTCATTCTGAACAAGCGTTGTTAGGGGGCTAATAAACTCAGAACCAGGAGGCGCTGTTAATGTATAAGCCTTAGTTAAGGTAACATCAGGATTGTCTTGGTCGATTGTTTGTCCTGGGACAACTTCAATCACAACCACTCCATTTTGAAGCTGAGCTGACGTAAGACCGGTCAAAGTAAACTCGCCATTATCATCTGTTACTGCCGATGGTTCATCATCGTCACACGCCTTATTTGCGTTAAGGTCAAGACAGGCGACAGCCCCTTTTAAATAACCATCAGCAGCTCTAGCGGTGTACGATGCACCTGAATCTGAATCTCCTCCAGAATCTGAGCCAGAGCCACCACCACAGGCAGTCAGCGCGACAGCAACAGCCATAGCCAAAATTGAACGTTGTGTGTTCATACCATATCTCCGTTGAATTGAACGTATTCCTTTTTTCGCACCGATATATTTGAAGCATGAAAGACAGACATACCATTTACATAACAGTTGCGAATTAGTCGCAAACATAGCAACTCAATCGTTAGGCAAGTACTACACTCATCAAATTTCATGATGATAATTAGCAGAACAAATAAACTGAATAAATAAATTGCGGCGCACTTCGAAAATCCAACCGAGCTTTATAAAAGCAAGCCAAAAGGTCACTCTAAATGAGACAGCAAATCATCATATTCCAGCATCACTAGCAACCAACGTGTATACCTTTGTCCTTGCACTCCAATACAGAACTGCCAGAATGTAGGCTGATGGAGTACAACAGGAAGATTTTCAATGAGTTGGTTTAGGATGAAGGCGTTAACGATTGCCGTAGGTGCAGTAATGGCTGTCCCGCAAATGAGTCACGCAGAAGTTGGGAGTACGCCTTTAATTGGCGGCTTATTTAACTCCTCTGAGGTACTTAAAAACCAGATAACATCTTCCCTCAGTTACTCCACTCGCTTTGCTAGAGATCTCACTCTCTTCACCATTGGCGGCGTTACATTAGAAACCTATTTGCTGACTTTACCGCTCGATGCCGCAACGAAAGCGAGAGTAATGGGACAAATTGCCGATCCAACTTACGCCATTCCGCTCGCGTACTTCTTGTACCAATTCTACGACCGCTATACCGGAATCGATGATAAAGATGCATTCAAGCAGTATTTAAAAACGGTCTACGATCAACAAGCGTTACGCGGCTTTGAACACACGCTATTTAGTTTAAGTGACCAACAACCCAAAGCAAACAAAGAGCACCATAAAGATCAAGCGCATCAGGAAGGCTTAAAAATAGATGGGGAGTTTATGGCATCTATGGTGACCGTCTACGACGCGCTGGTTCAAGTGGGTGAATGGCAAGAGATGGAAAGATTGCCTGATCAATATACCTATTTGACCAACAGTGAAGCCGATTTAGAGCTGGTTGCTAAAATTCAACCTATTGTTGTCAATATCCTTAGCCAAGTCGCCCAAGGCATGGACGCAGGAGACATGAAAAACTCAGTCATGGCGATTGCTGAAGATGGAAAAGCCGTCAACTCAGAGAAACCGAATAACAAGGCTCAAGCGATTACCATCAGCCTTATTGATTTCGTACGACTCAACGTTCTTAAGGCGTATCGTCAGTTTGTTTATCAAGATGAGCGCCAAGAAAGACTCAACGACTGGTTGCAAAGAAGCTTTAAACACCAGCCGCAGCAGACCGTAGCGTTTCTCCAATCTCAACAACATCGTCGCTTAGCCGTACAGATAACGGTTGATGGGCTACAACAAGGTTTAATGGAAGGCTTAGTCGACCCTGAGAAACCTTTTATCAAGCAGGCGTATCAGCAGCACCTAAAGCTATCGAGTACGACGCCAGCCTATGCTCAATCTAAGCCAGAGCATGTGCAAGATATGCGCTTTTTAGAAATTTTGTCCGAGCAAACTTATAAAGATCCGAATTACCTACCCTTCTTTAAACGTCTGTATCGCGAGCATTCAGACTCCATCGTTCAGGTGGGAGTATCCTCGACGCCTACCATAAGCGTGCGCAACCTGCCTATCATCAAGACAGGAGCAAAAGTCTCCGGCGATCTAGGAACAGGTATTCCTAACTTCCACTTCGTCGATAGAAGTGAAGACCGCGCTTATTACTTCTTCGGTAACGATGCACTACAACTTGACCGACTGATGCAAGCAAACAAAGTTCAAACCATGTTTGACCGACTGAACTATCTAAAGACTCTAAACTGCAACGCACAATACGATTGGAATGCGCATACCACCTATGATGGTCTAGTGAACCTTGGGGCAGGTGAAGCTCTAAGAGATTTTGGCGAGAAGCGCTGTTTACGTGAACTCAATAAAAGAGCAGAGGTTGAAGTAGAGCTAACTCGTAAACGTCAAACGTTAATAGATAACATCGAGAGTTACCAAACCATTCCGGTGTGGGACATCTATACCCGTTTAACCAAGAAATGGAAGATTGAACAAAACCTAGAGCTGTACTCAAAGCTTGATGGCAAAGGTATGCCAGATTTCACCTTAATCTATAACCCTTGGCCAGATCATTTCGCTCATTTTGTCGGCCCATTTAGCGATGAAATCATCATGCCAAGCGGCGAGCTTAACCGCCTCGACTATTGGATTGGACAAGTCGAAGAGGCGTACAAAAAAGCGGGACTGTATCAAAACACCCTATTTGGCATGGCAGGCGATCACGGCTTAAGCCCGGTTTATCACACTTTAAACCCTGAAAAGGCCATCTTTGAACCACTAGAGCAAGCGTTAGGTTACCCGCTCGTGATCAAGAAGATATCCTCTGATGAAGGCGAAGGGCCAAAGATCACTAATGCTCTCAACTATCCAAGCAATAAAGGTATTGATGTTGTCGTCGCTTCAACCGCTGGCGGCAACTTTATGCTTGATATGTTCAACTCCAAACAAGGGTGGCAAACACAACCACTTTATCCAGAATTAACCCAGTGGCTCCCTATCAACGCACCGAAAGGTGAGCGCGTCGATATCATTCAACAGACACTTAACTATTTGGGTGAAAGCCTCGATTACTTATTGGTTCGTAACACGCAATGCAGCGAGAAGTCATGCTCGGTTCGAGTCGTCGGTAGCCGCGATGGACAACGATTGGATGAAGAGATTTTGCGTGATGAAGACCGCTACTTCTATCATTCACTCAATGGAAAAGTAAAACTGCTGCAACTTCAGGAGCTAAATCCATACCTCCCGAAACCTAATGACAGCGCATTCAACCAATACAGCCAGTTGATCGATCAGTGCCTCTACCGAGCCGATATTTCCGAACCTGAGACTTGGTGTACCAGTAAACAGTGGCGAGAGTTGACCCGTTTTACTCCTCGCCCAGATTCGGTTGTGGAACTTGCGCAGATTTACGCTGAAGATCGCGCAGGAACCATCAATCTGTTTCCTGCAGAAGGGTTTGGCTACAATACGAAAGTTCCAGGTAGGCATGCTGGTGAAAGCTACCTAGAAAAAGACGCTTTCCTTGGTTTTTGGGGCGAACCGATTGGTCCAAATCCAACGCCATTAACCAGTGAAGCCAATGGTTCATTAGCACCAACACTCTATCAATACCTTACTGAAGACAAAGTCGTTGCAGGGAAAAACGGTTGGGGTTACCCATCGCTATTGAACAAACTCGATATCAATCCATAGCTCATTACAGAAACAAGAAAGGCGCATCATCTGCGCCTTTCTTTTTAAAATCTTCTCGCTCTAATGGGAGTGATGATGGTGATGTCCACAACCACACCTTGGTGCCGCAATCACACTCTGAAGGGTGTGAAATTCCATCTGCTCTTGCAGCGCTTCTGGTGTTAAAGAATTGATTAAATGGATATTTTCCTCATTCACTTTGTCCGAATCTTCAAGTGCTCGCTGTAGCCTAGTAATATCAATCAACTGCTGGCTCAACGCTTCTGGTAAAGTAAACTCGCGAATCGCGCACACTAAACTCGTTGCGGTATCCATCGCTACCATAGAAACAGTAAGAGCCTTTTCTTCATCTAACAGAAAGTAATCATCAGGTATTGCCGCTGAATTTAACTGCATCTCAAATGCCAATCCTCCAAAACGAGCAACAAGCAAACAACCGCCATTTTCTGATGCAATCACACCGAGTTTCGCCGCGGATTGACCCAACACTTCTTGCTCATCAGCTGTGATATTGCTTAGGCCCACATAAAGTAAGTTCGGTAAGTCATTACGAAATAACTCCAGCATCGCACCATCACCCGCTTGAAAAGGGTGGTTGATAAACGTCTGGCCAACTTGGAAGTGTGAGGGATTGTGCTCAGCCATGATAATTGCCTTATTTCTTATTCACTCTATTTGATGAGAGTAAGTGTAATCTTTATTTAAGAAATGACTATCCCACAAAAAATCAAATGACTATTACGTATTTGTAATAGTCATAATTTACTAAAACCACAATGATCTTGGCCGTTTCATTTATAGTGCGACCACAGCAGCACTAAACCGATTCGCCGGCTTCATCCTCCTCAACTACCTCACTCTCTAAGCTCGCTTCTTCTAACCATGGACGTAAGGATTCACTTGCCAACACTTTTTTCTGATAAGCCTTTGCACCCTCTGATAACTCAATACCATAAGTTAAAAAACGTAGCGCCACTGGCGCATACATCGCATCCACGATCGACCACTCGCCAAACAGCCATTCGTTTGGATACAAAGTCGCTTGCTCTGCCCATATCGCATCAATACGCGCAATATCTTTTAACGCTCCAGAGCTTAACTCAACCTTACGACGCGCTCGAATATTCATGGGTAGCTCGTTTCTTAAATCAAAGAATCCAGAGTGCATTTCTGATGCGATAGCACGCGCTTTAGCTCTTTCATTCACTTCACTCGGCCACGCTTTTCCAGTGAGGTATTGCTCGTTGATATACTCCAGAATCGCCAGAGAATCCCACACAATGAGTTCACTATCTATTAGCGTTGGTACTTTAGCAGCCGGTGTAATAGGCGCTAAAGTGTCGTAAAACTGTTGAGTACCTAGCCCAAGCTTGGTTACTTCCACATCTAGTTGATATTGCGAGAAAATTAGCCATGCTCGAAGTGACCAACTAGAGTAATTCTGGTTGCCTATAAAGAGTTGCATTTGTGCCTCCATGCTGTGTTTATAATGATGAGTGAAGATACAAACCACAATATCTGATTGTTATTTAGCCGACTAACAGATAGTTTTGATGGAAGACTTCAACAAAAACGATGGATCACGTTGAATATGGATATCGACGCGCTACGTAGCTTTCTTGCATTTATTGAAACAGGCAGCTTTACTCGCGCCGCAAAACAGATAAATAGAACTCAGTCCGCCTTTAGTGCGCAAATGCGTAAGTTGGAAGATGAGCTTAATGTCAGCTTATTTGAAAAAGAGGGACGCAATCTGGTACTAAGCGAAGCCGGTATCGCGTTACGCTCTCATGCTGAGCAATTGGTAGGGTTACACAATCAAGCGCTCAAGCAGGTCAAACGTTACGAGAACAAGCGACCTCTACGCTTAGGTTGTCCTGAAGATTATAACGATAAACTGTTGCCTCAAGTGGTCAAGATTTTACAACAGGCCGAACCTACATGTTCCATTCAAGTGTTTAGCGAGCCCAGTTCAAGTCTGAGAGCCAAGCTAGATGATGGGAAATTGGATGCTGCAATAGTGACTCGCTCAGCGGGCAGTGAAGAGGGCTATTTTCTCGCCAGTGACAAAGGCGTTTGGATCAGCCATGCCGAGTTTGAGTTGGCTCAACATCACCCCATTCCGATTGCTCTGTTTCAAAGTGATTGCCAGTATCATGCAGCAGCCATTGATGGCCTAAGCAAGCAAGGGATCTCTTATCAACTCTTAGCATGCTGCAACACCGCTTCAGCACAACGCGCTATTGTACGTTCAAAAATGGCCATTGGCGCAATGGGAAGAATGAGTGTGTCAGATGATTTAAAGATACTGGATAACATGCCAGCTTTGCCCGCTGTTGATATTGTTTTAATCACGGGTGTCGAGCCTCACCCAGTATTGGATAAAACCAGTCTTGATCAATTAATCAACTTGCCGAATAGCCATAAAGCTAACGTCGCATTTTTCTAAGCCATAAATCAAAAAAGCGCCCTTAGGCGCTTTTTATCAACTTGATTGATTTAGTTAATCAACAAATTAGAACTTTTTCGGTGCGTAGCCTGTCATTACTTTGATCTGTAGCTCTTTACCAAGCTTAGTCATTGGGTGAACAACAACTAGGCCTTTTACTGACTTCTTCAGCTTACCCATATCTGCTTGTTCTGCTTTGGTGATTTCACGAGAAAACGGCATATCAAGTAGGCTCTTGCGCTCTTTGTTCATGTCGTATTGCTGCTTATGCTTCATCGAGCTTGCTTTCTTGTTCAGTTTTTCCATTTCATCAGTGAACTTTGAAATCATTTCCTGATCACCACGACCTTTCGCTGCATCTAGCTTACGCTGGCAAGTATCTAAACGGTTGTGAAGATTTTGAAGTTCTTTCTTAAGGCTCATGGTGTTCATCTCATTGAAACGGAAAAGGGCGGCGAGTGTAGCATAAGCTCCTCGGCGGCACTAACTATATAATCAGTAAATCTATGCCACTAAGGTAGACAACTTCTGTTCAATAAGCGAGCTGCTCATTTTTGTGTCAAAATGATGCTATTGATTAATAAAAGAAATACCAAAGGGAATGTCTATGCTCTTCCGCTCAATATTCACAATTGCTCTTGCTTTTTCAGCTACGTCCAATGCAGCTAACGAGAGCATCTCTGTTCAATACCTTGCTCCCAAGGATCAAAGCGAAAAACTGATTTTAAATGAAATTAAACAAAGCGGAGTAAACGAAACACTCATAGAGCTCTCCAACAGTTTAATGCCTTTTAATCAGCCTCTGGTTATTGAATACGGTAGCGATGATGGCCCTTTATATGATCCAGAAAAACATGTTGTTCAAATGCCCTACTCTTTCTACGAAGAGGCTCTTAGTTACTTTATAAAAAATAAATACGAAGAGAAATACGGCAAATCAGCGCAGTTAGGCGCTGTCGATACTATGCTACACACGCTCATCCATGAAGCTGGGCACGCCTACATCGCAGACCAAAACATTCCTATTTTGGGTAAAGAAGAAGATGCCGTCGATAATCTTGCAGCCATACTGATGATTGACTACGTAGAGAATGGTGATGCCGCGGCCATCAGTGCTGCTGATATGTTTGCTTTTGAATCGGATGACAGACCTGATTACTACGATTTTGGAGAATATATTGACGAACACAGTTTTGATCTACAGCGCTACTTCTCGACCCTTTGCCTAGTCTATGGCAGTGATCCAGAAAAACACGCTGCGTTGCTCGATGAAGTAGAGAACGATTACCTAGCTGAACGCAAAGATTTCTGTGTTTATCAATATCAGAGCATAAGCCAAAACTGGCATCACTACTTAAAACAACCAGAAACTGTCGAATGATAAAATGGCAAGGTTTATTTTAGTTAACACTAATATAAGTGGCTGAATCAAAAGAAAATATGTGATACCAGTCAATATTTCATCACATACAAGACCAATGTCTAATATTGACTACTAATTAAGCTATCAAGAATCACGGTCAATGGACGATAAATTAGCTAATCTTATAAGATAAACTTTTGGTTGGATAAAAATAAGTCAACAACAACCAATGTAACTAAACACATAACAGTAGCTGTTGTGTTAAGACCTCACAGAATCAGGATGTTTGTATGAGTCTAACAATAAAAAGCCGCCTTTATATTTTAGCGCTTGTTCCACTGCTAGTCATCGCTCTGGGTATGCTCGGAGTTACCTACCTCAAAACTCAAGAGCTCAATGAGCATCAAGTTGAGGTTACCCGCACCAACATGATGAACATGAAGAAGGAAGAACTTAAAAACTATATTCAAATGGCGAAGTCTGCCGTTCAACCTTTCCTTGACCGTGGTGCAAGCCTAGAGGAAGCGTATCCAACACTCATGACATTAGAGTATGGGGAGACCGGGTACGTTTTCGGTTACGATTCCAAAGGTAAGAAAATTGTACAAGGAACCAGCAAAAAAGGAATCGGCGAAAACTTTTGGAACTTACAAGATAAGCAAGGAAATTATCTTATCCAAGATTTGATTCGCAATGCAAAAACCGGTGAATTCACGACCTACTACTTCCCTAAGCTTGGCCAAACTGTGGCTCTACCAAAGCTGAGTTACTCCATCTACATTCCGGAGTGGGATCTCATGCTAGGTACAGGCTTCTACACTGATGATATTGATGCCATTATTGCCGATATGGAAGCTGCAACAACAGAAGCTTTACAAGAAACACTCTCAACCATTTTTGTCTTCTGTTTGGTTATTGCCGCTATCGTGGCCGCTTTCGCTGTCGCTGTGAATCGCACCATTATGAAACCACTAGAGCTTTTCGATAACTCAATCAGTTCTTTTGCCAGTGGCGATGCCGATTTAACTGCGCGTATGGAAGAATTTAAAGCACCAGAGTTTTCCAAGCTAAGTAAAAACTTCAATGCGTTTGTCGCGAGTTTACAAGATATCATTCGCAACGTTAGCGATGTCGGTCAGCAAGTGGTATCAGAGACAACAAATATGTCTCATCGCGCGGCTAAGGTTGATGAGTTGGCTTCGGGTCAACGTGAAGAGACCGAGCAAGTTGCAACAGCAATGACAGAGATGACCACAACAGCAAGCGAGATATCAAATAACGCAAGCCAAGCAGCAGATTCAGCTAAAGAGGCCGATGACAATGCGAAAAATGCACAAAACATCGTGAACTCTGCTGCTGATTCAGTTGAAGCCCTAGCAGAAGAAGTATCTCGCGCAAACACCGTTATTTCTCGCTTGGAAGGTGATGTGCAGAACATTTCTTCTTCTCTTGAGGTCATCCAAGATATTGCGGAGCAAACCAATCTGCTCGCACTTAACGCAGCGATAGAAGCCGCTCGTGCAGGTGAACAAGGGCGTGGTTTCGCGGTTGTTGCCGATGAAGTTCGTAAACTGGCAAGCCGAACTCAAGACAGCACAGGTGAGATTCACCAAATGATTGAGCAACTAAAAGCGGCATCAGATGATGCAGTCAAAGCGATGGAGTCTAGCCAAAAACGCGGAGCAAGTACTGTCGAAGAAGCCAATGCCGCCGCCCAAGCTCTAATTCAAATTCAAGAGTCCATTGGCACCATCATGGATATGAACTCGCTTATCGCAACCGCGACTGAAGAGCAAAGCCTAGTTGGACAAGAGATTTCACAGCGCATTGTTGTCATCTCGGATCAAAGCTCACAGTCAGCAGAACTTGCCAATGAGAACCGTTCAGGCAGCCAAGAACTCAACCAACGCGCAAATGAACTGTACGAATTGGTAGACCGATTTACAGTGTAATCTCGCCAAAGTAAACGACCAAAAACCCGCTAACTGCGGGTTTTTGTTTTATGGCAAATCCTTAGTCGTCATTGAGTCAAAGATCGCAAAACAAGCACGGTGCTAGTCACCTGTATACAAAGTAAAGTATTATTGTTTTATTAGGGAAATAAATAGGTTGAGGATTACGCCCTTCTATGGCCAATCTAAAAAATTCTGTGGCAAAGAACATCAAGACGAAGGTCGCAGGTCAAACACAAGATGACGTGGTCTATTGCCACATTTTTGATGCAATTCTAGAGCAACGATTACCTCCAGCAACCAAGCTCAACGAAGAAGCACTGGCTGAAATTTTTGGTGTCAGTCGCACCATCATTCGTCGCGCCTTGCTGAGACTATCCATGGAGCAAGTCGTTAGTATTCGGCCAAACCGTGGCGCAATGGTGTCTGCACCAACCAAAGAAGAAGCAAAACAAATCATCAAAGCTCGTGAGGTAATGGAGCTTGCAATAACCGAATTGGCAGTGGAACATGCCACCCCCGCCAAGATAGAAGAGTGTCGTCGTTTAGTCGAAAAAGAAAACCAAGCGTTTGACAATGATGATTACGGCAAAGGGCTCCGTTTATCGGGAGAATTCCACATTAAGTTGGCTGAAATGGCAAACAATGCGCCACTACTGGCTTTTCAGCGTAGTCTTGTGTCACAAACTTCACTGTTGATTGCTCAATATGAGACTGGCAACCATTCAAACTGTTCGTTAGATGAGCACTCAAATCTCTTAGATGCTATCGAATCAGGTGATTCTGATCAGGCAATCGCATTGATGCAAGAGCATATTGATCATATTCGCTCAAAACTCAATCTCGACAGCAATGCTGCTTCTAATGATTTGCATGTCGTCTTCTCAGATTTACTCAACAATCGCTAAAAACGACGCTGAAACATCAAACCTAAAGCCCAGCGCCATGTTGGGCTCATACTGCCTACCCAATACTGTCTCACCGGCCCTTCCCCATGTGTTCATTGAGCACGGCTAAATCTTACTCCTCAATAGATTGTACACAATAAAAAATACAAAACATAAAAACTTTACGTGAAGATTCTTCATCAAAGTTTTATAAAACATATCATTAAATTCAGATAGTTAAGATTGTATTTCTCATTTTACGTTCGAATAAACCATACTTTTAATGTTGCATTTTTGTAAATTTAAAGTTGACCTTGTGGTCAAATTAACCAATTATTGACCACAAGGTCAGAAAATAATTACGAAACAAAAGTGTCAATGCACAAGGAGGTCTCTTGATTACTTTCCTACTCAATCAAGAACTCAGACAAGAAAGTGAACTGTCACCAAATATGACGGTGCTTCAGTACCTGAGAACAGAAGTACAGAAAACAGGTACCAAAGAAGGTTGTGGTTCAGGTGACTGCGGTGCCTGTACTGTCGTACTAGGTGAAGTAATCGACGGTCAGCTTCAATACCGATCAATCAACTCTTGTTTGACGTTCGTCTCAAGCCTACACGGTAAGCAATTAATTACTGTGGAAGATCTACAAAACAAAAATAGACTGCACCCGGCTCAGCAAGCCATGGTGGATTTCCATGGGTCACAGTGTGGCTACTGTACACCGGGCTTCATTATGTCAATGTTCGCTCTAAGCAAGAACAAACCGGCAGCTAACAAAGAAGACGTAATGGAATCCCTCGCAGGTAACTTATGTCGCTGTACGGGTTACCGTCCGATTGTAGACGCGGCTTTATCCCTTGCTTCTGATGAACCGTTAATGGATCAGTTCGTAGAGCTAGAGAAAACGACCATTGCTAGACTTCAAACTCTACAAGAACAGCCAGCAAGCCTAAGCCATGGCAATTTAACCGCGTACCTTCCTCGTAGTGTTAGCGAGCTGGCTGATCTTTATTCTGCAAACCCTAATGCCAAACTGGTGGCAGGCGGTACGGATTTAGCCCTTGAGGTGACTCAGTTCCACCGTGAAATCGAAACACTGATTAACGTCACTCAAGTTGAAGACATGAAAGTGTGTGAAGAGAGTGAAGATGCGCTGCACATCGGTGCCAACGTAGCGATCAGTGACGCATACAAACTACTGACAAATCACTACGCTGATTTTGGAGAATTACTGCACCGCTTTGCCTCTCTGCAGGTACGTAACCAAGGCACACTTGGCGGCAACATTGGTAACGCGTCGCCAATCGGTGATGCGCCTCCACTTCTGATCGCACTCAACGCGCAAGTGAAACTGCGTCGTGGCAAGCAATCACGTGTAATGCCAATTGAAGATTATTTCATTAGCTACAAAGTCACCGCTCAGCAAGAGAGTGAGTTTATTGAGCAAGTGATCATTCCTAAACCAAAATCAAACGAGACGTTCCGCGCTTACAAACTCTCTAAGCGCCTAGACGATGACATCTCTGCGGTTTGTGGCGCATTCAACATCCAAATTGAAGACAACAAGGTAGTAAATGCGCGCATTGCCTTCGGTGGTATGGCCGCGACCCCTAAACGTGCCACGCGCTGTGAAAACGTTTTGCTTGGTAAGGAATGGACGGAAGCGAACGTCAATGAAGCGATGCAAGAAATCCACAACGACTTTGAGCCGTTGTCAGATTTCCGTGCCAGCAAAGAGTATCGCTCGATGACAGCAGCCAACATGTTGCGCCGCTTCTTCATCGAACAGAACCATCAGAATAACCAGATTGAAACAAGGGTAACGTCTTATGTCTAACGCACACCACCCGACTCTCTCTCATGATGAGATGGTCGCCATCGTAAAGCAGGATCTTAAAACTGGCGTTGGTAAAAGCGTAAAACACGACAGCGCCCCAAAACAGGTTACCGGTGAAGCGGTCTACATTGACGACCGTTTAGAGTTCCCAAATCAGCTCCACGTATACGCTCGCTTAAGCACTCAAGCGCACGCGAAGATCACCAAACTTGATGTATCACCATGTTACGAGTTTGAGGGTGTCGCCATTGCGATTACCCATGAAGACGTACCGGGACAACTCGATATCGGTGCCATCTTACCTGGCGATCCTCTACTAGCAGATGGTTTAGTTCAATACTACGGCCAACCAATCATTGCCGTTGCTGCTAACGATATGGAAACAGCACGTAAAGCCGCACAAGCTGCCATCGTAGAATACGAAGCGTTGCCACCCGTTCTCGATGTCAAAGAAGCACTGGAAAAAGAGCTGTTCGTAACAGAAAGCCACCAGCAAAAACGTGGCGACTCAGCAACAGCCATTGCCAACGCAAAACACGTGATTGAAGGCGATATTGATATTGGTGGTCAAGAGCACTTCTACCTTGAAACGCAAGTCAGTAGTGTCATGCCAACCGAAGATGGCGGCATGATCGTTTACACCTCTACCCAGAACCCAACTGAAGTGCAAAAGCTGGTTGCTGAAGTGCTAGGCGTACCAATGCACAAAGTGGTGATTGATATGCGCCGGATGGGTGGTGGTTTTGGTGGTAAAGAGACTCAAGCCGCCGCGCCAGCGTGTATGGCAGCCGTGATTGCTCACCTAACTAAACGTCCGACAAAAATGCGTCTACCACGCGCAGAAGATATGACCATGACGGGGAAACGCCACCCATTCTACAACCAGTACAAAATTGGTTTTGATGATGATGGTGTAATTCAAGGATCTGAGATCATTGTGGCAGGTAACTGTGGTTACTCACCAGATTTATCAAGCTCAATTGTCGACCGTGCGATGTTCCACTCAGACAACGCGTACTATCTAGGTGATGCGACAATCACAGGTCACCGCTGTAAAACCAACACGGCATCGAACACCGCTTATCGTGGTTTTGGTGGCCCGCAAGGCATGATGACTATCGAGCACATCATGGATGAGATTGCGCTCTATCTGGGCAAAGATCCACTCGAAGTACGTAAAGCGAATTACTACGGTGGTGAAGGACGTAATGTCACTCAGTACTATCAAACGGTTGAAGATAACTTCTTACCAGAGATCACCGAACAACTTGAACAAAGCAGTGACTATCACGCACGCCGTAAAGCCATTGCTGAGTTCAACAAGCAAAGCCCTATCTTGAAAAAAGGCTTAGCAATTACTCCGGTGAAATTTGGTATTTCATTCACGGCGACTTTCCTAAACCAAGCAGGTGCTCTAATCCACATCTACACCGATGGCAGTATTCATTTGAATCATGGTGGTACTGAAATGGGACAAGGCTTGAATATCAAAGTGGCACAAATCGTTGCACAGGAGTTCCAAGTTGATGTTGAACGTATCCAAATCACCGCTACCAATACCGACAAAGTACCGAACA
>Ga0209379_10001153_pt1 | contig 18152 bp, 18 predicted proteins | sample tdDd001_FD_187124 | JGI IMG/M metagenome (GOLD analysis project Ga0209379, IMG submission 187124) | Marine sediment microbial communities from the Atlantic coast under amendment with organic carbon and nitrate - tdDd00.1 (SPAdes)... | ecosystem: Environmental > Aquatic > Marine > Coastal >...
AGCTAAAAAGAAAATCAAAATTGTCCCGCCAACGGACAGACAAGTTAAAGCGAACCCTCGCTACGGTTACACCATTCAAGTGATCGCCGTCGATCGCGAGAGCAAACTTCCTGCTTTTGCTAAAAAACTTCCGACAGATCAACCAATCTGGGGTAACTATAAGCAAGTGAATGGCACCAACTGGTACACCATCCTTTATGGTGATTACGCATCACGTGCCGAAGCGAAAGCAGCTATCGCGACATTGCCGCAAGAGTTCCAAAAGCTTAAGCCGTTCACTAAGAGCATTGATGACATCAAAAACTCAGATTACCCAACACTCAATAAGTTGAACTAATCAATCCGAATATCGAAAAGGGGCATAATGCCCCTTTTTTGTTTTCTATTTGCTGGGAATCTAACCAGTCGGAATGGTTTGACACAATTTTTGCTGAACATCGAGATTTAAAGCATTAAACTGAGTCGTAGTGACGTTTTTTCATGGAAAGAACCTGAAATGAACCAAAAAAACATTTTATTACTTTGTGGTGGCGGCTCCAGCGAGCACGAAGTTTCATTAGTATCTGCCAATTACCTGCAAGAGCAACTTTCGTTAACCGCGCACTTCAATGTGATCCGCGTTGAGATGACCCAAACCGGTTGGTTTTTAGAGAGCGGCGAGAAAACCGAACTCGACATCGCTCATGCTCTGCTAAAAGGCGAGCAACACCAACTGCCAGTGGATTATATTGTTCCTTGCATTCACGGTTATCCTGGCGAAACCGGTGACGTACAGTCCATGTTTGAGTTGGCCCACATCCCTTACTTAGGCTGTGGGCCAGAAGCGAGCACCAATAGCTTCAACAAAATCACCTCTAAGCTTTGGTACGACGCATTAAGCATTCCCAACACGCCATATTTGTTCCTGTCGGAAAACAACCAAGACGCTCATCAACGCGCGCGTGATGCTTTTGCCAAGTGGGGCAAGGTCTTTGTTAAAGCCGCATGCCAAGGATCATCCGTTGGTTGCTATAGTGTAACAAAGCTGGACGAGCTATCAGAGGCCATCGACAAAGCCTTTGGTTATTCCGACCAAGTTCTGATTGAACAGTCTGTTAAACCACGTGAGCTAGAAGTGGCCGGATTCGAATATCGCGGCGAGCTTTGCATCAGCAAACCTGGCGAAGTCATTGCGCCTGAAGGGGGCTTTTACAGCTACGATGAAAAATACAGCGCAGACAGCCATTCATTAACGGAAGTAGAAGCGAGTAACTTAACCGAGCAGCAGCAAGCGTTAATTTACCAATACGCGAAGAAAGTCTTCAGTCAAATGAACTTAAAAGATCTGTCACGCATCGACTTTTTCCTAACCGAAGACAACCAGATTTACCTTAACGAGGTAAACACCTTCCCGGGTATGACGCCAATTTCAATGTTCCCGAAAATGGTTGCTAATCATGGTGTTGTCTTTAGTGATTTCCTAAGAGAAGCGATTGATTCAGCGTTAAGTTAATATGACGCGAAGTTAGTCCCAAGGTTTGATCCGGGTAAACTTCATTTTCTCTTGATCCGCTATGCCAATTCGGCCCAAATACTGAGAAGGCATAGCGGGGCTCAACCAACGACCAAAATCTTGAATATCCTTTATTCGATAACCTTGCTCTGCTAATGCTTTAGCGGCGCCAACTCGCGACGACTGACCGGAAAACTTAAGTTCTTCAGAAAGGTTTAAAAGATCACTCGCGCGGCGGAAGACTCGATAAATAGACGAATCATCAAGAGCACCGTCGTATAAGTTTCCGTGTCTATCAATACGACAAAACGCGTGACCATGTTGTCGCTGCGCCATCTCTAACCAGCGGCGAACCGCCAAGGATGACTGTTCACTTAAGCGATAAGTGTGATCATCCAGCTCTACACACACCTCGCCTTCATCATTTCTAATCGCACTAAAGTGCAATTCCTTAAGATCTGAGCGCTTCATAGCGCATTCAAACATGATTGAGTAGATCGCCAAATCACGAATATCTTTTAACTGAGTGCTGTTACTTAACAGAGAAAATAGGGCATCTAAGTGCGTTTTTGTAAACGGGTTAGCACTTTTAGCGTCACCTTGTTTATCTTGCCTAAGTTGCGCCAAGGTCAGCTTAATTTGACGATGATTGGTGGGCTCAGGAAACGAATGTAGCCGATGGATGGTGCCCAGTGTTAATGAATAACGACGAACAGAAGCAAACTTTCTGCTCTTGGCTTCTTTCTCTAAAAATATGCGAATGGCAGAAACAGAGGCGGGTAGGCAACTGACTTGTTTCAACTGACAAAATTCGACAAACCGATTCCAGTCGTTAACCATCGACTTAAGCGAATTTACCGAATAGTGTTCGCAAGTAAGCTTATTTAAATCATTGATGTCTATGAGATTTGAAAAAACTTTGATGCTTAACGATAATTTTGCTTTATCTGTAATCAACGGGATATTTTTCTTCATTCTAATGCACTATAACACCGACTATTTATTTAGATTGTACTTGATAAACTCGCATTTACAATTATTATTAATAGAAACAACGTACTAAGAGTTTCAGCATATGGCTAATACAATGCACCGAGGCTATACCCTCCAGTCGAACAGCTCTAACCCTGATGTTTGGCAAGTTCGTATCAAAAACCGCGTGTTGAGTGGTAACTTAGCTGCGGTTAAAAAAAGTATCGATTGGTGGTGTGACACGGCTTCTCTTATCGACCCTAAAGAGTTTTCTTCTCTTGCTGGAGCTAAGAAAACCGAAAGTGGTGGTGTTGAAGAAAACTACAACGGTTACACGCTAAAAAACGACGACGGTAACCCTAAGGGTTGGTACTGCTTCTTTAATGGTCGGCTTATTAAAGGCGGCAAGATGGCATTACAAAAACATATCGATGCTCACTTGGCGGCGGCCGCAAGAAAAGGCTAAAATAGCCCAGTTATTTGATTAAGATGTAGATATTATGAGTCTCGTATATTCGACAGACGTCGGCAGAATTAAACAAGAAGAACCAAAGCAAGAGCGCCCAAAAGGCGATGGTATTGTACGTATCCAACGCCAAACTAAAGGCCGTAAAGGCAAAGGTGTTTGCATTATCTCTGGCCTCGACTTAGACGACGCACCATTAAAACTGCTCGCAGCCGAACTTAAAAAAGTTTGTGGCTGTGGCGGCGCAATCAAAGATGGCACCATCGAAATCCAAGGCGACAACCGCGAGAAGATCAAAGCCCATCTAGAAAAGAAAGGCCACACCGTTAAACTGGCCGGCGGCTAATCAAGCTGACAAGTTAGAAAACCAAGCAGCGATGCTTGGTTTTTTTGTACGCGTACAAACTCAACAGCGACAACCGCCGTAAAAGCTAATAGTCAGAACTTAATCTCTGATTAAAGGAATGATTATTAGGTATTTTATGGTAAATTACCATTATCGTTAAATAGCCCCAATCTGGCGCATTCTGGCAAGGGTAGACAAGATGAACTGGCTAGATTTTACGTAGCGTTATATCGCATTTAACATAATATACCTAATACGCACTAAGATAGCATCCTAAAGTAAGATTAGCAATGCCTGTTAGCACAACGCGATCATGTCCTCATACGCTTAGTAAAACTGGTGTTAAACTCAATCCTCGTACCTAACTAAATTGAATTAAGTTAAACCGAGTTCTGATAAGATCTGTACGTAACTAAAATAACGAGACTGATGTATGAAAAATATTTTTATCGCTCTTACTGTATGTATGTTGCTTTCTGGTTGTGTCGCTGCGACCGTTGCTGGCGGCGCTGTTATTTATACTGCTACCAGCGAATAGCTTTCCATGTGACTATCGGGAAACCATTTTGGACTTTGTCACATACTATCTTGGCTCTGTCTGCCGTCATTATCACGACGGCATTTTGGAAACCAACCTTATGTTTTAACTTGGAAAACCTTGCAAACTGTCTTATTCTTATGAGTTAACATTCATAACGGAATTTTCATAGGACATGATTAAACTACTGATCGCGCTAGTCTGTTTTGGCTATATCTATATAAAGCTTATCGCTAAGCCCAACAAAAGCAGCACTTTAAAACGTCGAGTTGACCCAAAGCCCATTCGCCGCCCACAGCCCGACATAACACCTAGCACCCAAACCGAAGTACCCATACCATCGGTAACCCGATCTGTAGTCCCACATAAAAAGAGAACGCATCTCGCAACCAACAACGAGCAACGGTTTCACACTCTCCTACTCGATTTGTTGCCACCTGAGTACACCATACACAGCCAAGTGTCGTTAATGGCCTTAGTTACCCCCGTCAATTTTAAAGACAACTCGAAAACATGGGCAAAGCGGATGGACTTTGTGATCACCGATCGCGATACAAAGGTTTTAGCGGTTATCGAACTGGACGACGCCAGCCACAACCGTAAGAAGCGCAAAGAACGAGATGAGTATGTAAATAGTGTTTTAGATGGGCATCACCCGCTAATTCGGGTCAAGAGCACGAACACGTTTAACCGCGCGCAGATCGTTGCTCAGTTGGAGGAGAGTTCCTCGATAAGATGTAGCGTACCTTTGAAACAACCGATGGCTGATGCCGTGCTCTAGATAAAGAAAGGCCGCTATTGCTGGCGGTCTGACCCCTCAGATACACAAAAAAGTACATGATCTATTCAAATCAGACGACTCTGAAATATTATATTACTGTGCCGCCTTAACTATGTATAAGTTTAACACACTTTATAATGGTCGAAGAGAGAATGCAAACCTCTATAAAAAATACCGATGGCATATAATTCAACTATTTATGTGGGTAGTTCATGGTAATGTTGAGTCCATTCAACCAAACTCAAAAAAAGCATCTAAATATGCAACAAAAGTAATCAAAGAACTTAGTTCGTCAGACAAAAAATATACTGCTGCTTTTAAAAAGTGCTTTGAGATAATAGATAGTTTGGATTACTCTCCAACAAATGACCAAATTAAGAGACCGAGATTCACTTCAGAATTAAGGAAGCATGCTGAAGCTTACCTTTCTAAATAAGATGTTAGCCCTACAACTGTAGGGCTCTTTATCTATTCTATATAAGGTTTGCAATTGCTTTTGCTGTTTTATAAGCACAGGGACAAGTCTTGCCTTTTGCTACCAAAGCCCCAACTTGAAAGCGAACTAGCGCCCCTACTCGCAGGGTGAGCTTAGGTATTTGGTGATTCTTTCTTGATCGCGAGTAATTTCGTTTGGGTCTGGCTCAGGTCTGTTATCTCGAAAGCACTAGCTGAGAGCTTATTTCAAAATATTGAAAGTGAACTAAAAGATTAGGGGCAGCTTTTGCTCAAAAAACTAAGACTGCCCCATCTGAATGCCAATGATCCCCTTACCTTCCGGCCAAATACGCTACCATGCCCTCTATCGTCAACACCTTCGGATAGTCCACTTCCGTTACGTTGATGCCGGTTTGTTTGCTTACGGCGGAAACTAGGTTTAGGAAGTCCATCGAATCTAAATCGAAGGCATCGCGCATGTCTTCGGTTTCGGTTAGGTCTTCGCCTTCAAGCTCTGGGGCGATTTCTGTTAGCTGGCTGATGATCAGCTGCTTTAGTTGCTCTCTGTCCATAAACGCTCCGGTTGCTGTATGAGTTTGTTAAGTTGGTAGAGGAACTTGGCGCCGATGTGGCCATCGCTGACGCGGTGATCGGCGGCAAGGCTTGAAAGGATCACATCGCGCACGGTGACTTCTCCATCAATCACCAAGGGTTCTTGATGGGGGCTACCAAGTGCAATAATGGCGACCTGTGGCGGCAAAATAACGGGCAGTAATTGCTCGGCGCCCCGCTCGCCAATGCTGCTTACGCAGCAGGTTCCGCCGCTCAGTTGCGACATGGGTAAACGGCCTCGGCGCGCCTCGGTAACTTGCTTAGTGATAACCTGCATGATTTGCAGGGCGTCTAATTGGTCGGCGTCTCGAATGACCGGCATGATAAGCCCAGTGCCGCGAACATTAACCGCATGAGACAAATGCACCGAAGACGAAGCTGTGTATCGGCCGCTGGAATAGACACCGTTTAGTTGACTATGCTCGCTAAGCAAACGAGCAATGGCACACAGCATAGGCGCAGCAAGCAGCACTCTGCCTTGCGGCTCCTTATCTTGGTTGAATTCGCTTAAATAGGCTTTAAGCGCCGTAATATCAAGGCGGTGCGTTAGGTAATAATGGGGAATGGTGCGTTTAGAAAGCGATACAGTGTCACTTATTGCCTCACGCATCATCTGTTTGGCACTGCTCGTTGGCGTTGTGCTGGCTGGTTTTTGCTCGGAGGTGATCTTGGCGCTATCATCAAACGGCAGATCGCTCAGGGTAATTGGCCCGCTGTGAGTATTGGCGATTTCAGCCAGATCTAAGCCGTTTACTTTTGCCTGATGGCGCGCCGCTGGTGATGCTAAAACAAACGAGCCTTCGGCGCTGCTCTTCGCGGTACTTGCTGGCGCTGTAGTAACCGGCGCTGTTACGCTTTCAACTTGTGAAGGTGGTTCTTCTTGGGTAACTTCTGGGTCTGTTGGCGCCTCTGGCCCTGGGCCAACCAGGCGCGCGATAACGGTGCCGACTCGCACTTCATCACCGACCTCTGCGAGCAAAGAGTCGATCGCGGTGTCTTCAAACACATCTAATTCGATTGCGCCTTTATTGGTTTCGATAACCGCGACAACGTCACCTCGCTTTACACTATCGCCAGCTTTCACTTGCCACTCGATTAAGGTGCCCGTTGCCATATCGGCACCAAACGCGGGCATGACTAAGTTGTGGGTCTGTTTTGTCATGCTGCCCCCTAGCCTTTGGCCGTCTCGTTGGCACCAAGCATTTCAAGCGCGGCTTGAACAATGTCGTCCACCTGTGGAATGCAGGCCATTTCTAAATGTTCTGGATACGGAAATGGGACTTCTTGGCCACAAACGCGCCGTATTGGGGCGTCTAGGTAATAGAGCGCCTCTTCTGCCAAGGTAGCGCTGATCTCGGCAGACATGCCAACACTTTTCCACGACTCGTCAACGATTAACGCCTTATGGGTACGTTTGACCGACTCAATTATTGCGTTTCTGTCTAGCGGACGCAGGCAGCGTAAATCGACCACTTCTGCATCATGGCCATGTTTTTTAAGTTGCTCTGCCGTTTCCATTGCTTTGTAGAGATTGCCGCCCCAAGTAAAGATGGAGAGATCGCGCCCTGCGCGGCGAACCACGGCTTTGTGCATCTCTTCGATCGCTTGGTGCTCATCGTATTCTTCCACGCGGTTATAAAGCATCACATGTTCAAAAATGATGGTGGGATCGGGGTCGTCAAGCGCCTGTTTGAGCATCTGCCTTGCATCTGCAATGGTGCCGGGATAAAGCACTTTAAGCCCAGGGACGTGAGCGAAGAAACCCTCAAAGCTGTGGGAGTGCTGAGCCGCGAGCTGTTTACCGGCTCCGCACGCCATACGAATGACTAAAGGAACCCCCACTTGGCCATTTGACATGTGCCGAAGCGTAGCGGCGTTATTGATGATTTGATCGAGCGCCAGCAAACTAAAGTTTACCGTCATGATTTCTACAATAGGCCGCATTCCGCCCATAGCAGCGCCGATCCCGGCACCAACAAAGCCAGATTCTGCGAGCGGAGTATCGATAATGCGCGCTTTACCAAACTTCTCCAACAAGCCCTTGGTGACAGCGTAACACCCACCATAATCACCAATATCTTCGCCCATGATAAACACTCGAGGATCGCTTTCCAAAGCCTCAACTATGCCGGCTTTAAACGCTTCACGGTATGAAAGTTCAGTCATGGTTCACCTCCTGCGCATAAACGTGCTTAAACAGATCGCCAACGGGCTCATCGCGCCCCGCTAATGCGGCGTTAACCGCGGCTTCAATCTCTTTATCCGCTTCACGCTCTATTTGCTCGATTTGCGCGGCGTCAATTTGGTGATTGTCTTGCAGCCAGTGGCCAAGTTGGACGATCGGGCCTTTCTTTTGCCAGCTTTTTATCTCGTCTTTGTCGCGATATTGCTGAGAGTCGAACATCGAATGGCCTCTAAAGCGATAGGTTCTGCACTCTAAAAATTGGGGGCCGGCGCCGTTGCGGATCGCTTGGCAAGCAAGGTGGCTCGCGGCTTCTACGTCTACCACGTTCATGCCATCTAACTGCTGGGCGGCAATACCATAGCTGGCGGCTTTTGTGAAAATCTGCTGGTTGGATTCTTCAATCGCAAGGGCGGTTCCCATGGCATAAAGGTTGTTTTCACACACAAATAAGATGGGTAGCTGCCACAATTTGGCAAGGTTCATACTTTCATGAAACTCACCTTCAGCCACGGCGCCTTCGCCAAAGAAGCAGCAAGTCACGTTGTTTCTGTTTTGCTGTTTATCTGCCAATGCCAGCCCCACCGCCAACGGCAGCGCTCCTGCGACAATGGCGTTGCCACCATAAAAGCGTTTTTGCTTATCGAACAGGTGCATTGAGCCACCGCGTCCGCCGCTGCACCCTTCCATTTTGGCGAACATTTCAGCAAACAGTGACGTCATTGAAAGCCCCCGTGCCAACGCGTGGCCATGCTCACGGTAGGTCGCCAGAATTGAGTCTTGCTCGGTTAAGGCTTGCATCACGCCTACAGAAATCGCTTCTTCACCATTATAGAGATGCAAAAAACCGCGGATCTTTTGCTCGTTATATAGGCCAACACACGCTTCTTCAAAGCGCCGAATACGGATCATCTCGGTGAGAAGGTAGTGCAGATGCTCGCGGGTGATATGGGTTTTATGATTTGCCATTCGCGCCTCCTATTGATCTATTTCTCGTCGCTTTCTAAGGTCGAAATATCGCCCTCAGGTAGCCCAAGCTCACGGGCCTTTAATAGCCGACGCATGATTTTTCCGCTGCGAGTTTTGGGCAAATTAGTTCGAAAAGCGATCTCCCTTGGCGCCACCGCTGGCCCAAGGCGCTTACGCGCATGGCCAAGTAAGGTTTTTCGCAGCTTTTCATCGGCTTCGAAATCGGGTTTGATCACCACATAAGCTTTAACGATTTCACCGGCAACCGGATCGGGAAGCCCAATGACCCCTACCTCGGCAACGGCGGGGTTCTCCATTAAGGTGCTTTCCACTTCAAACGGCCCAATAAGATGACCAGAGCTTTTGATCACATCATTGGCCCTGCCGACAAACCAGAAGTAACCTTGCTCGTCTTGATAAGCTAAATCACCAGTTAGATACCATTCGCCGCAAAAACAGCTCTGGTATTTTTCTTGCTGATTAAGATAGCCACGAAACATCGAAGGCCAGCCTTTTTTAATCGCCAACTCCCCGACTTCGCCCGCTTGGTGGCTAAGCTGTTTTTGGCCTTCCGGCTCGGTGGTGAACACGCCCGCCTCTATGCCAGGAAGCGGTTTGCCCATAGAGCCGGGGCGAACGGTATTGGTGGCGATGTTGGCGATTAATATTCCGCCGGTTTCGCTTTGCCACCAGTTATCGTGAATGGCTTGCTCAAAGCATTTTTGCCCCCACACCACGGCTTCTGGGTTTAACGGTTCGCCCACACTGGCAATAAAGCGCAGCGTGCTAAGATCATAGCTTTTCGCCAGATCCTCGCCGACTTTCATCAACATACGGATGGCAGTGGGCGCGGTATACCAAATGTTTACCTGTTGCTCGCTAAGGATCTGATACCAGCGCTCGGCGTCAAACTCGGCTTGGTCAATAATTAAGGTCAAGCGGTTACACAAAGGGGCGATAATGCCGTAAGAGGTGCCAGTTACCCAGCCAGGATCGGCGGTGCACCAATACACATCGCCCGGGCGCATGTCTAGGGCGTAATACCCAGAAAGCTGGTGCCACAATACCGCGTTATGCACGTGCATCGCGCCTTTCGGTTTGCCTGTGGTTCCAGAAGTAAAGTGCAGCAATGCCAGTTGCTCTGGATTGGTTGTGAGTGTCTTAAAGTGTGGGTCGCTGGTTGAGAGTAAGGTATCTAGGTCTAAACACCCTTGCGGCAGTTCGCCGCTGACATCGTATAAAAGTACCCATTTAAGGCTTTCTAGCTCATGGCGCCAAGGCATCACTTTTTTACGGTAGAGGGCTTCGCTCGTGACAAGTACTTTACCGCGACCAATTTCCATGCGGGAGTGAATGGGCTCTGGCCCAAAAGCAGAAAACAGCGGTGAAAACACTGCGCCATACCTCACGCTGCCGAGCATGGCGTAGTAGAGGTTAGGCACCCGCTGACACAAGGCGAATACGGTGTCTTGCGGGTTTACCCCAAGATCGCTAAGTATGTTGGCAAAACGGTTGGTTTGTTCCTGAAGCCGCTGGTAGCTAATATCCAGCTTTTGCTGTTTGTCTTTACCTAACCAGCGAATTGCGACTTGCTCGCCAAACCCCGCGTCTACATGGCGGTCAACGGCTTGAACGGCGATATTGATCGAATGATCATCGTCAACCAATTCACGTTTAACGCTTTGCCAATCGAAATTTTGATACGTCTCGGAGTAATCGACTAGGTTGTGTAGGTTCGCAAGTAGAGGGTCTTTTTTAATTTCCGAAAAGTCCATTGTTCTCTCCATAACCGACATGGCTAATAGCCCGTACCTAAAGGTTAGGAGAGATAACGTCGTTTTGCTTAGTTAAAACAATGTTCTGAATCAAAGTTTAATGCAGAGTCAGCGGGCAATTAGTGACAGTGTCACCTAAGAGCCGCCATTATCCTTCATTGGTGAGTTTTTCAATAAATACAATATCGGGATCAGCCTCGGTCAGCACTTCTACGCAGTCCCAATCAGTTGAAATCATATATGACCAGCCATCAATTGTATTGGTCATAAAGCTAACAGGGCTTTCCTCTGCCCACGCATGATTGCGCACCTTAAAACAGTTGCCAGTCACATCGGTTTTATGACTCCACATATCAAGTAAGCCATGTTCATCGAGCACACGATACGCGCCTACGTGTTCAAACCTTAGCTCGTAGATTGATTCAGTCAATAGATGGAAAACTGTGATGGTTAAAGTATGACTACTACTCTGATGCGGCATTTGGTGCACATAACTGCCTTGCTCGCAAGATAAGCCCCAGTCGTCGCGACCATAATTGACCGCCAGTACAGACAGTTCACCTTGGTTTATCGGTGTATCCCACGGTTTCATTTCCATTTTGCTTGCCCCGCCTTGTCATTTTGGTTAATTATTCGCCCAAAATGTTCATTTGTCTGTCTGAGGATGTCAAAAAACGTACAAACACAACACCACTGTACATAAATACAGTAGCACTAACGAAGGGAGAAATAAGGGCAACTTAGACCAACACGGCCGGCTATCACAAAGGGCACAACAGCCACAATAGAGCCTTTGATATTTTAAATCATGACAATTCATTACAAACCAATACACAACCGTTATAGAAGACTAATGAGTTTTTTGTCATTCTTAGCACGCTTAAATTGTGTAACACCTATGCACCAGCTAAGAGACTTATGCAATTCGAGAAAATGCAACAACAAAATTAGTATCGCCTACTCTACTTTTTCATCCCCTTGACTGAATAAAGTTGATAGACCAAATGATACAGAAACCCATTGAACCCTGCGGCTCATGGGTTTTTTTTTGCTTTTCGTTTAGTAGATCCGAGATTTGAGTCGCCAACTTCAAACTTAGAAAATGCCGCCAGACAACAAACTTGGCGGCGTGCATGCGAAGGTGACACCCGTAAACCCACAGGGTCCTCTCCATACTGTATTCGTTTTCCTGCGCTAGCAAATTTATAAATGAGAATTGCATCACACTTCATATCTTGTATGTAATTGATAGTGTTGATTATCAAGGTTGTGAGTGTGACCTATCGATACTTAAGAAAAAATCTTTACTTTGCTGACTATGAGACCAATCTATTATAAAACTGAGACGTTAAACATATCGAAACAGGGCAAAAGTCTGTATGTTAAATGTGTTAATGAATCATATGTGAGATTTCTATTGCATTCATCAGATAAAGTATTTTTCAGCTGGCATAACTGGCTTGAAATAGTGCCATTTTTGCTCTTGACTTTTTCTGCATGGGGATCACATTTGTTAATTCTAGCTGATGTCTTAACATTGAGATTAATGCATGCTAGCCTTATTGACTAAAACATTAATAAAACTAATAACTATAAATGGAAGAATAGATGAAGTATCGCTTACTTTGCATAAGCTGTGTTGTTGCCCTTTCTGGTTGTGCGAACCAATCTCTCACTCAGGGACCAGAAAATGAATTTGTTTCTAAAACAATTCAAGAAAATATGCGCAAAGACCCACATTCATGGATGAAACAACAATTTGACCATTACACCCAGCAACCAGGAAACAAAGCATTTGCTGTTTACTGGAAAGGAAATCGCGCCTTTAGCTTCGGTTATGCGACCGACAAACTAGATTTAGAAAATGCGAAACAAGAAGCGCTCATGCTCTGTAATATAAAATCGCCGAATGCAGAAAAATGCACCATAGAGGCAACATTGGTAGATACGAGCAGAGCCATTAACTTAACCGGCTATCCGGCCGAAGTAACAAGTTACCAAGACGTGGCACGCTTTGATGCTTTCACCAAGTCCAATCAGCATGCCGCCCTCGCTGGTAACAAGCTAGGAATTCTCGGCGCATCAATAGGTGAAGCATCCCAAGCAGAAGCCGAACAGCGCGCAAGAATGGAATGCCTAACGAACACCCATTACACTCTTCCTGATTGTCGAATCATCGCTTCAAAATAGCCTATCGCCACAGCCACTCCTAGAGTGGCTGTTTTATTTCGCCTTCTCTCTCATTAACACGGTTACACTGTAACTCCTGTATTGCGTGCGCATTTGTAGCCGATCGCACGCTCAAACCTCAACTCCAATCTTACCGTTAACCAATCCAAGTCGCTTAAATAGATCTAACAAAAACTCTTTAGCAAATTCGACAACCGCCTTGCTGAAAGTCATTCGAAAGGAATGTAATTAAATTACACAATGTGGATAACTTGTGCGTAGTCATGTGAATTGGCAGCTAAATCCGCCACCTCAAACAAAATACCGACAGACAAAGCATTACTCTCAAGTGGGCAAGCGGCCAACCAACCTTAACCACCGCCAGCTAGGTCATTGAATTAACGCAATATTGTAGAAGTTGCGACATATCAAACTGGTGTGTGAGTGCTTACTTTTGTTTTTAGCTCACGACGTCACTTTTCAGCAGTGTAACTTTCCCATTTTGCGTGCAAAGGCTACTATTTGGCCGCAATTTGTTAGATACGCCATTAGTGTGATTTTCGAGGCTGGGTTATTTCGCCACTAAGGATGTGTTATGAAGCGAACAATGATGGTGTTGATACGTAAGGAAGAGTAATGATAGCCGAGCTCCATCATTTAGTTATAGTGCGTGAGTGTGTGACAAAAAAAGCGCGATTCATTGAACCGCGCTTTTCGCTAACTATGAGTTACTGCCCTGCTCGCTTTGTTCTTTGCGAATGTCTTCAGCGACAATCTTGATGGCTTGAGCCGTACTGATGCCTTCTTGCATGAGTTGTTGAATGCGTTCGACCGCTTCCTGCTGTTCTTGATGAGATAAGGTTGGTAGATCTTGAAACATTTCGGCCTCCGTAATTGGAGGCCGAGAATAGCGAATATTTTAATAATTGGAAAGGAAATTAATATAAACGCCCATTGAGTTCGAGTTGGTGTAGCTGGCACCGATATCTAGGGTAATGATGTTTAGTGGTGATAAACCGATACCCGCTGTCATGGTACCTTCGTTGTTACTATTGGCTAAGTTGGTGTGATAACCAGCACGTAACTGCATTTGACGCATGATGTCGACTTCTACACCCGCCCTTAGCATTTGCTCGTCGTCATCGACGCCAACAAACTTCTCTCGTTTGACGAGATCATAATCAATACTGAATGTGGCGTAGTCCCCTACAAGGCCTGCACCGATTGTGTAATTAGGATCTAATTTGTAGGTGTCACCAATTTTTACATCCCTTGTTCCTTGGGTAACAGTATACTGATCTGTTTCAATTTCTCTTGCCATTATATTCATAGCAGAAAAACCAACTCGCCACGGGCCATAAAACCAAACGGCACCCGCATCGATATTAAAAGCGGTTTCTCCTGAAGCAGAGTCAAGGATCTTTGATGTGTCAAAATTTGAAAACGAAGCGTGAGATGCGACACTGTATACACGTTGTATTTTTGGCGATACGCCAAATGACATATGCTGACCGAACAAGGTGTAATACTTAGCGAAAGTCATACCGGCTTCAGTGACGCCAATACCCAAGATTTTAACTAATGAGTTGTTGAGGTTTTCTGCCGATGTTGCTTGTGTGGTATCCATGTCTGCTGTGACATAGGACTCAGAATAAACCTTACCAAACAAGTTCATAGAAACAAAAGAGTTGGGGATGGCAAAGGCAACGGTACCACCAACGTCAAGCGCCAGTTGGTCACCATTTAGGCCGGCAATCGCCGCTTCAGCTTCTGCTTCAGATGAAGCACTACCTGCAGCATCGATACTTCCCAGTAGATCGCCCTGATCGGTATACGATAAGCCAAGCCCAGGCAATACCATCCCCGCATTGTCATTACGACGATATAGGGCCGCTAATGCTGGGTTGTAAAAAGGAGCTGTAAGAAAATCTGCCGATACAACACCAACGCCACCCATGGCATCACCTCGACCATCGACCGAGTAGTTCGCCGCAGACACTGATGTAGCTGTTAGCGCTAATGCAATTGACGCTGATAATCCGATTTTATTCATAACTTAACCGCTAGTTGATCCTTTTAACCTATATCGGCATTAATTATCGAACCTTTAGCGGAATTAATCTATCGAAATGTCATATGTTTTGCTAATAACTTGCTGATCTTCTACCGAAATCGCACCTTGCCAACGTTTATGAGTAATGGATACCGCCAAAACATAGCGATCTGGCTCTAAATCACGCAGTGGTATTTGGCTTGGGTAATCGCTTTCGTACTCCTGACTCCATATTTTTTGATACTGACCATCAAGATAATCAAATACTGATATGTTCATCACGGGCAGTGGGCAGTGGCGGTTCAGTAAGCCCGTTTTCTCGACTTTCCAAACATCTTTCGATTGCCATCTAAGGATCTGTTTTGACTGAGGCTCGGCCATAACTAGCCATGACTTCCACGCCTCTCCTTCTTTGGGCGTCACGGTGACTTGATAAAGACCACTCGATAACCTCGAGTTCAAACTGTATCGCTTTTGGTAAACTAACGAGTCATCATCGCTCTCTGATAGCTGTGAGAATTCAGTATCAGAAGAGATGCGAGATTGAGTCCACTTTTGAAACTCAATAGCGCTCACTTCCGTTCGCGCTAGCACATCTATGATCACACTGGCCGATTGACGGCCAGGAGACTGAATAATTTGCCTTCTCACCACCAGCTCATCGATCCACTCTGGTAGATCGGCATCTTGCATCGACTGGCCACAGTCTTTCTCGAGTGCTTTAACAAATAGCTTATCGAGGTGGCTTGCGACATGCTTATCAGGTGACTGTTGCCACACTTGCACAATGCCATCAAAAGCCCCATCAAGATCGTCTTGCAACAATTTTTTATGGGCGTGAGTTAACGCTGTTTGCTGTTCAAACCAAGGTGGCTGCGCAGCAAACGTGCTGGTGGTGGCTAGCAGAGCCAATGCAAGCCAACTTGTTAGCGAGGATTTATTCAAGCGGGTTAACCCTTCATCTTATATCCGACGCCACGCAACGTTTCGATCTCGATTCCAGGTAGCTTTTGACGAAGCTGAAGAACATGGGTATCAACTGTTCGCGTTGTTGGGAAGTGGTTATAACCCCAAACATGATCGAGCAGTTCATCACGGGTAAATACTCGGCCAATGTTGGTTGCCAAAAATAGCAGCAAATCGAACTCGGTGCGCGTTAGGGTGACTGAGTCGTCGTCAAAAACGACATCGCGGGTTTGGGTATCAATAAGCAGTTTGCCAACATAAATGCGGTGCTCTTCCCCATCTTCTGACTCTGGTGCCCTTAACTGTGCACGAATACGCGCAAAAAGCTCAGCCTCAGCGAAAGGCTTGGTCAAGTAGTCGTTAGCACCGGCATCTAAACCCGACACTTTGTCTTTAATAGACACAAGTGCAGTCAGTAGAATGACGGGAACTTTCTTAATTTTTTTCCAATCAGGAAGGTGATCAACCGAATCACCATCTGGCAGTTGACGATCTAATACGACGAGATCCACTTTCTCCCACAACGGGGCAACTTCTGCGATGGTTTCTGCGTGCAGGCAGTCATAACCTGCTTGTTCTAGGCTTACTAGCAAGCCATCAGCTAAGTTTTTATCATCTTCAACGAGAAGCAGAGTCTGTTTCACAGGGTATCTCCAAAATAAATGTTGTAGGTGGGCCTTCTAATGTCATCTTGCCCCCCATACGCTCAACCATTGATTCAACAATGGTTAAGCCGAGTCCTAAACCGCTCTTACTGACAAACGGTTTTCTAAGGTGTTTCCAATCTTTTTTACCAAGGTTGCCTTGATCGGCAACCTCAAATCTAATTTTTTGTTCTGAAATCAATATACGCAATGAAATTGGCGCTTCACCATACTTTACGGCGTTATTGATCAAGTTATCTAAGCATGTACCGAGCCAGTAGATGTTCACCTTAACCGCGCTATCGCGTTCAAGCTGAATATCTATTGGCTCGGCGAGTTCTTCATAGCGATACTGAAGCCACTCATGTACTGATGGTAACCATTCCGATGCCAGTTGATTGTTATCAGATTGCAAATAATCTTTACTCGCTTCTGCTAATTGGCGCAATCTGCGGGAATCTTCGCATAAACGACGAAACTCATCATAAACAGACTCTGGTAAACGCTCAAATTCGCGGCGAAATCCTTCTACGGTTAATGACAAACTCGCAATCGGTGTGCGCAGTTCATGGGTGAGTATTTGCAACACCAACATACGGCTACGCATTTCGTTGCGTTTATTGTTCCAACGAGACGTTGCCCATGCCGCGAGAATAACAACATTGAACAGCACTAAGCCGATCATAATATTGAGCAAGAGATCGGAATGATCCTCGACTTCCCAACAAATGTTGCCGCTTTTTACATAACAAATCGAGGCTTCGCTCTCTAAGGTTGCCTTTAAATTTGCCTCACCAAGGAAATTAAGCCATTTTTGTCGCTCGAATAATAAGTACTTGTCCCCTTGCCTTAGCCACAGTTCATCGCCTTGTATGAACATGTCGGCCCCTGCGATCAGCGCGTTCAACGAGCCATAATCCATGTTTTGCAAACGGCCAAGTAAGCTGGTTGGCTCTGCTACTGGTCGCTCTTTGATATGCATGTAATCTTTTAGTTCGTCGTACAGGGCTGGGTAATTGTTGGCATAACGCGCAGCATATGTACCACCCCCAGGATGAATCAAACCTGAACGAGCAAACCACTTGATAGGGAGTTTCGTGCCTTTACACATCGCACGGGTGAAAACAAGCGGCTCGGTAATAAGCGGACTAAGTGGTAATTTGCCTTTACAGCTTTGAGCCAAGCTATACAGCCTTTGCACGTCCCTTAGTGGATAGTCGGCGGTTTGTGGCAACATGCTTTCAGGAGTAAGCAGTTTGGTTGGGAAATCGGATTGAATAATACGGGTATCATAAGATGCGACCGCGCGAGCGTTATCGAACATCGCGCGAAAAGCGTCTATCCGCTCTGGTAGGCTTTCAGCCCGAGCAGCAGTTGCAACACTTGATATTGCAGCAATCAATAATACTTTATATAACAAACCTAGGCCGTTCTGGTTATTTTTAAAATTGGCAAAGGTCAATATACCACTATTACCGCCACTAATCCTAGTAATCAAGGTTAGAGTAAAGTTAACTTTTGCAGACGTGGTTCCAATAAAAAAGGAGCCAATCCGGCTCCTTTTAGATTATGGCTTAGATTTAGATGTGCGCGGAGATGTTTAAGCAGCTCTCTTTGGCATCACCAAATAGCATTTGCGAGTTCTCTTTAAAGAACAATGGGTTTTGTACCCCTGCATAGCCTGGGTTCATTGAACGTTTAAATACGATAACATTCTGCGCATTCCAAACTTCAAGCACTGGCATACCAGCA
>Ga0209379_10001154_pt1 | contig 18141 bp, 17 predicted proteins | sample tdDd001_FD_187124 | JGI IMG/M metagenome (GOLD analysis project Ga0209379, IMG submission 187124) | Marine sediment microbial communities from the Atlantic coast under amendment with organic carbon and nitrate - tdDd00.1 (SPAdes)... | ecosystem: Environmental > Aquatic > Marine > Coastal >...
GGTGTTGTGTATATCTGCATGGGAGCGGTGATAAAAGTACGCGGCGTTGGCATTATCCATAAGCTGCTTCCTCCTGTTGTCGTTGGCCCGGTGATCATGGTTATAGGCCTTGGTCTTGCCCCTGCAGCGGTCAACATGGCTTTAGGAAAAACAGGTGACGGTGCTGTTCAGTTGATAAATGGTGATGCGGCGCTTTGGATCTCGAGCATTTCTCTGCTTGTGACTATCGCACTGAGCGTGTTTGCCAAAGGCTTCCTGAAACTGGTTCCGATTATGGGCGGTATTGTTGCGGGTTACTCTGTAAGCTTGGGATTCGGCGTAGTCGACTTCACCCCTGTGGTTCAAGCTAGTTGGCTAGCCCTTCCTAACTTCACTTTCCCTGAGTTCAATATCAACGCCGTTTTGTTCATGATCCCGGTTGCGATTGCTCCGGCGGTCGAGCACGTGGGTGATATGCTGGCAATCTCGAATGTCACCGGTAAAGACTACCTGAAAAAACCAGGTCTACACCGCACAATGGCCGGTGACGGGGTGGCTACAATTGCCGCTTCACTGTTTGGCGCACCACCTAATACCACCTACTCTGAAGTTACGGGTGCCGTCATGCTGACCAAGGCATTTAACCCTGTCATTATGACCTGGGGCGCGGTCACTGCGCTTATATTGGCTTTCGTCGGTAAACTTGGCGCAACTTTACAAACCATCCCGGTACCGGTTATGGGCGGGATCATGATCCTGTTGTTTGGATCTATCGCGACAGTAGGCCTTAATACTCTGATCAAAAATCAGGTTGATCTCCATAAGGCCCGCAACCTAGTGATTGTTGCAGTAACACTGGTATTCGGTATTGGCGGTATGGCGTTTGGCATCGGCGAATTCAGCCTGCAGGGTGTCAGCCTATGCGGTATCGTAGCCATCTTGCTGAACCTGGTCCTGCCTGATGATTTAGGTGAAAACCACGTTGTTGATAACGCCCAGATGGAAGACACAACAAGCTAATCTGGCCTGATGACAATAAGCTAAAAAGCGCCGATGGTAGGGGTACCATCGGCGCTTTTTTTCCTCTGCGATAATGCCAATCAGCGACGGCCTAACAGGGACAAAAAAGCCGGACTAAAGTCCGGCTATTATATTCAAGGCATGAAAGTTACTTGGTGCCGAAAATCTTATCGCCTGCATCGCCCAGACCTGGAACGATGTAGCCTTTGTCATTTAGCTTTTCATCAATAGCAGCAGTATATAGCTCAACGTCTGGGTGTGCTTTTTCTAGCGCATCAATCCCTTCAGGTGCCGCAACCAATACCAATACTTTAAACTGCTTACAACCTTGCTCTTTTAGCAGGTCCAGAGTTGCAATCATTGAACCGCCAGTCGCGAGCATTGGATCGACAACCAAGGCAATACGCTCGTCAATATTCGATGCCAGCTTGTTGAAATAAGGAACAGGCTCTAGTGTTTCTTCATCACGGTAGATACCTACCACACTAATACGTGCGCTTGGTACGTGCTCAAGTACACCGTCCATCATACCCAGACCAGCACGAAGAATAGGAACAACCGTTACCTTTTTACCTTTGATCTGGTCAATTTCTACTGGACCATTCCAGCCTTCAATGGTAACTTTTTCTGTCTCGAAGTCTGAAGTCGCTTCATACGTCAGCAAGCTACCAACCTCTGTCGCTAGCTCACGAAAACGCTTAGTGCTGATGTCGCCTTCGCGCATAAGACCAATCTTATGTTTTACCAGTGGGTGTTTAACCTCAACGACTTTCATTTCTGACTCCTAAGCAAACAAAATTTAAAAAAATCGCATTATTATACACTAAACCAGCAGTTGTCTGATAGGGGTGACGGTTTGTTTGGTCAGTAAATGGCCAGCGATATTTATTGACGCAAACGTTTCCCTTTCCGCCCTGACTGCTGTTATCATACCCCCGCTTTTTTACTTTAATGCGGTGAGGGATCTCTTGTGAGCGGCAATAACTCTTCTCTTAGTTACAAAGATGCAGGTGTTGATATTGATGCAGGTAATGCATTAGTTGATCGTATTAAAGGGGTGGTTAAACGCACCCACCGTCCAGAGGTGATGGGCGGCATTGGTGGTTTCGGTGCGCTTTGCTCGTTGCCAACCAAGTATAAAGAGCCGGTATTGGTTTCTGGTACAGACGGCGTGGGTACCAAGCTTCGCTTGGCGATGGATCTGAACAAGCACGATACTATCGGGATCGACTTGGTCGCGATGTGTGTTAATGACCTGATTGTCCAAGGTGGAGAACCTCTGTTCTTCCTTGATTATTATGCCACGGGCAAACTGGAAGTAGACACAGCAGCGGCAGTTGTTGCAGGTATCGGAGAAGGCTGTATCCAATCTGGCTGTGCGCTGATTGGTGGCGAAACAGCAGAGATGCCGGGAATGTATCACGGCGAAGATTATGATGTTGCAGGCTTCTGCGTAGGTGTGGTCGAAAAAGCTGACATCATCGACGGCAGTAAAGTAAAAGCAGGCGACGCGCTTATCGCTGTGGGCTCTAGCGGCCCGCACTCAAACGGTTTTTCTCTGATCCGTAAGATCATTGAAGTCTCTCAAGCCGATCTAAGCAAGGAGCTTGAAGGCAAGCCACTGGCCGATCATCTACTTGAGCCAACAAAAATTTATGTCAAATCAACCTTGAAGATGATGGAAAGCTGTGATGTTCACGCGATTTCTCATATCACTGGGGGTGGTTTCTGGGAAAATATCCCTCGCGTGCTGCCGGAAGGGGCAAAAGCGGTGGTTGACGGTAGCAGCTGGGAATGGCCCGTTGTCTTTAACTGGCTGCAACAAGCTGGCAACGTCGAAACCTACGAAATGTACCGTACCTTCAACTGTGGTGTCGGCCTAGTTATTGCCCTACCGCAAGAACAAGCAGCGCAGGCAATTGAGATCCTGAATGAAGAAGGCGAAAATGCTTGGCTTCTGGGTGAAATTGCCGACGCCGAAGCCGGTGAAGAGCAGGTGGAGATTAAGTAAGACGATGAAAAACATCGTAGTCCTTATTTCTGGCAGCGGTTCGAATCTGCAAGCGATGATTGATGCCTGCCAAAGCGGTACCATTCACGATACGCGAATTGCTGCAGTCATATCAAACAAGGCCGATGCCTATGGCCTAGAACGCGCGCGTCTGGCTGGCATCGATACCGTGCATCTGGCTGTCAGTGATTACAGTGATCGTGATGCCTACGATCGTGCAATGGCAGAAAAAATTGATGCTTTCCAGCCTGATCTCGTGATTCTGGCCGGTTTCATGCGTATTTTAAGCCATGAGTTTGTCAGTCACTATCAGGGACGGATGCTCAATGTACACCCGTCACTGTTGCCGAAGTATACAGGCTTGCACACCCACCAGCGTGCGATTGAAGCCGGAGACAAAGAGCACGGGACCAGTGTTCACTTTGTCACTGAAGAGTTAGACGGTGGCCCGGTTATCTTACAGGCAAAGGTGCCCGTCTTTGACAATGATACAGTCGAAGACGTCACGGCCCGAGTACAGCAACAGGAACACCGCATCTACCCATTGGTGGCCAACTGGTTCTTGCAAGACAGGCTCAGCATGGTAGATGAAGGCGCGGTCTTTGACGGACAGAGACTGCCTCCACATGGCTATGCTGCTGAAGAGTAAGCGACATAGCTGTAAAAAGTAGCAATAAAAAACGCGACCATTAGGTCGCGTTTTTTTGTTTTGAGGCCAGTGGCTCAAACGAGTTCCGCTTTACAACGTTCGGTTATAGATTAACTCACCATAATGGAACACGCTGAACTCACCTTGTAGCATTTTGTGCCAGTTCTCATCATTAGTCAGTGGCTGAGTTGCAATCACCGTTACCACATCGTTTGGCGTCGTTTCCTTCTGGAAATCGATTGTCACATCTTCGTCGATCAAAGAAGCCTGTCCAAACGGGGCCCGACGGGTGATCCAGTGCAAGTTATTGGTGCAGTATGTCAGTACACACTCACCATTGCTCAGCAACATGTTATAGACCCCTAGCTCCCTGAGCCGATCACAGCAGACCGCGACATAGTCATATACCGTCGCCATATCTTCTGGTAACTCAGGAAACTTCGCTTCAAGCTGATTCAGCAGCCAGCAAAAGGCAATTTCACTGTCTGTATCACCGACAGGTCTAAAGCGGCCAGTGTCTAGCTGTTCATACCCTGTTAACTGACCATTATGGGCAAAAGTCCAGTAGCGTCCCCATAACTCCCGGGTAAAGGGGTGGGTATTTTCAAGGCTGACACCGCCACGGTTGGCCTGTCGAATATGGCTAACTACCGCACAGCTTTTTATTGGATATTCCTGTACCAGCTCTGCAATACGAGAGCGACAACTTGGGTTTGGGTCTTTAAAAGTACGAAACCCCCTCCCCTCATAGAAGGTGATCCCCCAGCCATCGCGATGTGGGCCGGTTTTACCGCCCCGTTGCATCAAGCCGGTAAAGCTGAAACAAATATCCGTTGGCACATTGGCACTCATGCCAAGCAATTCACACATAGTCCGTTATGCCCTCTCTACGGTGTTGAGAAATTTCTAACAATAACTGAAATTAGCTCGAAGCCATCTCTTTCTCAACCAGCATAATTAAAATGTGAATAATTTTAATATGCACTTCCTGGATACGATCAGCAAAACCAAAATGCGGTACACGAATTTCAACATCAGCCAAGCCTGCCATCTGGCCGCCGTCTTTACCTGTCAGGGCAATGGTTTTCATGCCTTTGGCTTTTGCCGCTTCAATCGCTTTTAGAATATTACCAGAGTTGCCCGAAGTCGACAGACCAAACAGGACATCACCCTTAGCACCAACAGCTTCCAGATAACGGGAGAACACATAGTCATAGCCGAAGTCATTACTTACGCAGGAAAGATGACTCGGATCTGAAATAGCAATACCGGGGTAACCCGGACGGTTTTCGCGATAGCGTCCTGTCAGTTCCTCGGCGAAATGCATTGCATCGCAGTGTGAGCCGCCGTTACCGCACGACAGTACTTTACCGCCCTGCTTAAAGGACTCTGCCAGTACTTTGGCAGCAGCTTCAATATCTGCAATGTTTTTTTCGTCGCTTAAAAAGCGGGTCAATACTTCAGCAGCTTCATTTAGTTCTGCACGGATCAAATCTTGGTACATAGGCTAATCTCGGGTTATTCATACAATATTATCGCCAAGCCGAATCGCTCCGGCTAAGCACTTATACGCCTTAACTTGCAGTGTACAAAGAAACGGCCGAAGGTGTCGACTCCTGAGATAGCACATTGTGACGGTTTATTGCCAAATGCTCACGTAATGACTGTGGTGACGGGTAAAGCGCAATGTTATCAGCCATCAGCACCCCAGCCGTCGCTAACTTTTTCTCTACATGTGTTGCGACACCGAGAAGATACACCGGATACTGGCGAATTCTTTCCAGCGCGCTCTCAAACGCATGGATAGCGGTAATATCTATCGTTGTCACGTCACTGAAATCGAGCACCACGGCACGGGTATCTACCTGCGAGTGATCGATAACATTGAATGCTTTTTCGCTGGCTGCAAAAAAGAGCGGGCCGTTGATATCATAGACCACCACATCATCACCGAAATTCTGATGCTGGTGCTCCCGGTTAACAACCGTCACGCTGGTCAGCGTGGCAATACGCTGGATAAACAGCACTCCAGCCAACACCAAGCCCACCGCGACAGCAACCACCATGTCGAATACCACGGTCAATGTAAAACATGTCAGCAATACAGCAACATCCCGACGGGGAGCCACCTTCAAGGTATGCACAAAGTGCGGGGCTTCCGACATGTTCCAGGCAACCATGATCAACAATCCAGCCAAGGCACTCATCGGAATAAAGGACAGCATCGGCGCCAGTACGATCATCGCTGCCAGCACAAACAATGCATGGGTAATAGCGGAAACCGGAGAGGGCTTCCGACATGTTCCAGGCAACCATGATCAACAATCCAGCCAAGGCACTCATCGGAATAAAGGACAGCATCGGCGCCAGCACGATCATCGCTGCCAGCACAAACAATGCATGGGTAATAGCAGAAACCGGAGAGAATCCCCCAGCTCGGATATTTGTTGCAGTACGGGCAATGGCCGCTGTCGCCGGGATCCCACCAAAGAACGGTACGACCATATTGGCCAGCCCCTGCCCGACAAGCTCTGCATTCGGGTTATGCTTGGTGCCTGTCATACCATCGGCCACCACCGCACACAGAAGAGACTCAATACAGCCTAGCATGGCGATAGTAAAGGCGGCAGGTAGAAGCTCGACCACCAGCCCCCAGCTAAACTGGGGATCTTGCCATGGCATCACCAGTTGCGGTAATACTTGCGGGATCCCCTGACCAATCAAATCACCGATTTGATAATGGAATTTTTCTCCGAGCAGGCCCACATGCGAGGCCCCCCACTGGTTCATCAGCAATGCCAGCACTGTTCCTGTCGCCAGAGCGACAACATGGGGAGGAATTCGGTTCATCAGCAATGCCAGCACTGTTCCTGTCGCCAGAGCGACAACATGGGGAGGAATTCGGTTCTTGAGCTTGGCCCACAAGATAAAAGTCGCAATCGTCCCGAATCCTACCATTGCATCGGCATAATTGATGCTTGGCATAGCACTGGTGTAAGCCATTACTTTCTCGGGAAAATGAACCGGACTTCCCTCAACGGTTAGTCCGAACAAATCTTTGAGCTGCAGAAAGGCAATAACCAGGCCGATCCCGGCAGTAAACCCCGTTGTCACAGGATAAGGAACATAGGCCACAAGCTGACCAAGCCGTAGCAGGCCCATCAATAATAGAATCACGCCGGACATCAGGGTTGCCAGCATCAAACCAGATAACCCGTACTGCTGAGTGATTGGCAGCAAAATCACCACAAATGCCGCCGTCGGTCCGGTAATATTAAACCGTGAGCCACCAAACAAGGCTGCCAGCAAGCCGGCCACGACAACCGTATACAAGCCATGCTGAGGCGGCACCCCAACAGCAATAGCCAAGGCCATCCCCAACGGGATCGCAACAACACCCACAGTAATACCAGCAACAATATCGGCACGCAGCGTAGAGAAAGAATAACCTTTACGCCACGCTTGCTTTAAAGCATGAAATAACAACACGATAAACCCCTGCACTTGCGTGCAAAAGAAAAATTTCAGGAAAAGCTGTCATCCCGAGTGAGGGATCCGGCGGGCATGTGTCAGTCGGAGTTCGGGAAAGGCAACAAATGACACCATGAGTCATTCACACCTCAGTTTGATATTGATATCAAACTAATAAATAGCGTGAACGGCATCACAATATAACCCATCTTAATTGTATGACTTATTTTCGCAAGTACATTTTTTCAACTCGCTGATCTTGATCAATCCCTTTTGTTACAAGGGATGACAAGACATCTTTACGTAACCCTAACCTTTCAGAACAGAAAATTATTTTACATTTCATTAAAAAACCCCTTACACTTATCACAAGTGGTTAGACCTCTTACCTTGCATAAAACGTACCCAAATAATAAGAAATCAACGCCCCCCGATAAGGAGAATCATCATGGTTACACTTGTGTACCTACTAGGGCTAATTGGTATTACCGGTGTACTTGCCTACCACCGTGCCAACCTAAGAACCTTTACCGCTACTTTCGTGGCTGCATTGGCGCTAGGCTCAGTACTGGATATCGTAGGCCAGTACAGCTGGATAACTTTCCTGCTGATTGCAATACCGTTAAACGTAATTTCATTACGCAAGAACCTATTGAGTAAACCCGCTCTGAAAGCGTTTAAAGGTGTTATGCCTGAAATGTCCCGTACCGAAAAAGAAGCCATTGATGCTGGTACGGTCTGGTGGGAAGCCGACTTGTTCCGTGGCGCACCGGACTGGAACAAACTTCATGACATCCCGGCACCTCGTCTGAGTGCCGAGGAAAAAGCCTTCCTCGACGGCCCCGTCAATGAAGTAAGCCGGATGGTCAATGACTTTCAGGTAACACACGAACTGGCTGATCTTCCTCCAGAAGTCTGGCAGTACCTCAAAGATCATAAATTCTTCGCCATGATCATCAAAAAAGAATACGGCGGCCTGGAATTCTCAGCTTATGCCCAATCACTGGTGCTGCAAAAGCTGACCGGTGTTTCAGCCGTACTCTCTTCAACAGTCGGTGTTCCTAATTCACTCGGCCCAGGTGAACTGCTACAACACTACGGCACCAAAGCGCAAAAAGATCACTACCTACCACGCCTGGCCGAAGGCAAGGAAATTCCTTGTTTCGCATTGACCAGCCCAGAGGCGGGGTCTGATGCCGGCTCAATTCCTGATTTCGGCATCGTCAAAAAAGGGATATGGCAAGGCGAAGAAGTGCTAGGTATGGAACTGACCTGGAACAAGCGCTATATCACGTTGGCCCCTATTGCCACTGTGTTAGGTATGGCCTTTAAACTGTTCGATCCCGATCATCTACTAAGCGACGAAGAAGATCTCGGTATCACCTGCGCATTGATCCCAACTGATATCGACGGAGTGGAAATTGGCCGCCGCCACTTCCCGTTGAACGTGCCATTCCAAAATGGTCCAACCCGAGGCCACAAAGTCTTCGTACCGATCAGTTTCATCATTGGTGGCCAGGAAATGGCCGGTCAAGGCTGGCGTATGCTGGTTGAATGCTTGTCTGTCGGCCGAGGTATCACCCTCCCCTCTAACTCAACAGGCGGCCTGAAAACAGCTGCGATGGCGACCGGAGCCTATGCCCGCATTCGCCGACAGTTCAAATTACCAATTGGCAAAATGGAAGGTATTGAAGAACCATTAGCTCGTATAGCAGGTAATGCCTACGTATTGGATGCGGCCAGCAACTTGACGGTCTCCGGTATCGACTTAGGTGAGAAGCCTTCTGTCATCTCAGCAATCGTCAAATACCACTGTACCCACAGAAGCCAGCGTAGCGTCATTGATGCCATGGATGTTGTCGGTGGCAAAGGGATCTCCATGGGACCAAGCAACTTCTTGGCGCGTGGCTATCAGGGCGCACCCATTGCGATTACCGTGGAAGGGGCGAACATCCTCACTCGCTCAATGATCATCTTTGGCCAAGGAGCAATACGCTGTCATCCTTATGTACTGGAAGAGATGGATGCAGCTTACAACGATAATGCCGAGAAGGCGCTGAACGGTTTTGATAGCGCCCTATTCGGCCACGTTGGTTTTGTGATCAGCAATATGGTTCGTTCATTCTGGTTCGGACTGACTGACGGAAGGGGCTCCTCGGCACCACGTAAAGATGCAACGACTCGTTACTACCATCAGCTGAATCGCTACAGTGCCAACCTGGCACTGCTTGCCGATATTTCAATGGCAGTATTGGGTGGTTCACTGAAACGAAAAGAGCGTTTATCCGCTCGCCTAGGTGATGTGCTAAGCCAACTGTATCTTTCGTCTGCTACCCTCAAACGCTATACCGATGATGGCTGCAAGCAAGATGATCTGCCATTGGTTCATTGGGGGCTTCAAGATTCGCTATATCAGACTCAGGAAGCGCTGGATGAGTTTCTCCGTAACTTCCCGAACCGTCCGATTGCCGCGATTATGCGCACCATGATCTTCCCTCTTGGGCTGGGACGTGTAAAACCAACAGACAAGCTGGACCATAAAGTCGCTCGTATCATTCAAACGCCGAGTGAAACTCGTAATCGCATCGGTCGCGGCCAGTTCTTGGAAGCGTGCGAGAACAATGCGGTAGGTATGATAGAAGAAACACTGAAAGATATTTTGGCTGCCGAGCCAATCTATGATCGTGTCTGTCAGGCTGCAGGCAAGAAGTTCCCGTTCATGCAGTTGGATAATGTGGCAGCAGTAGGCCTAGAGCTGAATGCCATCAACGAGAATGAGGCCGAGCTACTACGTCGAGCAGAAGAAGGCCGCTTACGTACTATCAATGTCGACGATTTTGATTCCGAAGAGCTGGCAGCAAAGCCTTACCAGCCGACGGAAAAGGATATTGCCGCCTAATCATCGATTATTAGATTAGCAACATAAAAAAGGGAAGCCATTATGGCTTCCCTTTCTTTATTCATGTCAAACTAAACCAATGCCGGTTCCAATCGTCCTAACTCTATATCAGCCAAATCATGATGCAGGTACAACGAGTGAATCTTCTTCCAGCACTTTTTTCATTTTACGCTTACGCCACAAGAACACGATCACAACGACCAGCAAGACCACCAGCACGTTCGCACCCAAGATAATCTTCGTCACCTTCGAGCGCTCAGCTTGTTTTTCCGCTTCAACTTTAAGCATTTCTTCCCGCTTGGCCTTGGCTTCCTGCTGGGACCTGAACTCTTCCAAGTTTCGATCCAGCTGTAGCTCAGCCATAACGGCGAAATGGTTTTCCGGCAACCTGAAAATAAGCTCCCGGTTGTTAAAGTTGTCAGTAGCATATAACCAGCCTGACCAGGCATAACGCCCCGGAGCCTTCCCATTGGGTAACCGCACCTTCAGCCCGTCTTCATCCGAAAATGCATGCTGCTGGCTGATAGTCTCTTCACCATCAGGATTCACCTGGACAATATGGGCAGCAAGCGATCCTGGCAACAGCGCCCCTTCTTCCGTATCAACCACAACCTGATGAGGCTCACTCCGTCCACGTCCCTGAATAAAACTTGCCCTCATCGGAGGCGGATAGACCAACACCTGCTGTTCAACAGTACGGAGAAAAATACCATTACCTGAATTGATCTTAACGCGATATTTCCCCGGCTGGATCGCAACGGGCAAGGCCACCGTAAACACGCCATCACCCGGAACTTCATCAAACGCCAATCCATCGTCAGAAAACTCCCCCAGAATAATAGGGCTCGGCAATGCTTCTTTAGGCAACTTTTCGGCATCTTCAACGTATTCGTAAAAAATAACCGACAACTTAACCCGATCCAGGAAATCGCGCATCGTCAGCAATCGCCCCTTCTGAGTAAGGCGTGCCGTAAATTTAATTGTTTCGGACTGGTAAAGCCTTGAGGGCAGATCCTCAACCGTCAGCTTGAGGTTCGATAGTAGGACAACCTGATTATTAGGAGACACTTTACCGACAGCTTGCCATGGTCCGGGCATAGGATTTTCAATCGAAATAATATCCATTCCGGGCTCATCGTACCAAGCAACATTGTCTGGATGACGCCACGAATAATATTTCTTTCCATCAGGGCGCACCAAAACAATCGACCGACTTTTATCTTCCCGTTTGATGACAAAAGAGACCTGTTCGACAGTTGGATCAATACGAAAACGATTATCCAGCCACGACATAGCCGTACTGTCTTTTGCCCAAGACAGTACCGGTATCAACATCACTAGGAATAATAACCGCCGCATAGCACCTCTATTGACGCCACAGCGAGACGTCACCTTTTTTCTCGATAAGATCCAAACGCGATTCATGCGCTTGTATTTCATCGGCCGATGCCCTAATGATCTTTAATGATTTTCTGCCCGAAGCCAGTCGGCGGATCGCACTTTCTGTACCGACATCACTTTCTTCGCTGCCGGCACTGAGCGCCAACGATGTCTGGCCACCAGTCATCAGCAGGTATACATCAGCCAGGATCTCGGCATCGAGCAATGCCCCGTGCAGGGTACGGTGCGAGTTATCTATACCGTATCGCGAACACAGCACATCAAGGTTGTTTCTTTTTCCCGGAAACAGCCGTTTGGCCATCTCCAGGGTATCAGTCACCTTGCAGAAGTCTTCGGTCTTGCCTATTGACGGATCCAGTTTCCTGAACTCGTAGTCCATAAAGCCGGTATCAAAGGGGGCGTTGTGAGCAACGATCTCTGCCCCGCGAATAAACTCCATGAACTCTTCATGGATTTCTCGATAGGTCGGCTTATCGAACAAAAACTCATCAGTAATACCGTGGACATCAACGGCTTCCGCATCGATCGCACGATCCGGTTTGATGTAAACGTGGAAACTATTACCCGTCAGTTTGCGATTGATAATTTCAACCGCGCCAATTTCGATAATACGGTGGCCTTCATAGTGAGGACCGGTCATATTCATACCGGTTGTTTCGGTATCAAATACGATAATACGTTCGTTAGTAGCTTTCATAGTAGCGATTGTGTCAGACTAAAGTTTTTCCTAAAGCGAATACTACCAAATATGACGAAGCAGGTAGAGATTTTCACCGACGGTTCTTGCCTGGGTAACCCGGGGCCTGGTGGTTATGGTACCGTATTGCGGTACAAGCAACATGAAAAAGAGCTCAGCGATGGCTTTTACATGACTACAAATAACAGAATGGAACTTCTGGCTGCTATTGTCGGTTTATCAAGCCTAAGAGAATCCTGCCAGGTTAATCTCACGACCGACAGTCAATATGTCCGCCAGGGGATCACACAATGGATCCACAACTGGAAGAAGCGAGGCTGGAAGACCGCAGATAAAAAACCGGTAAAAAATGCCGATCTCTGGCAACGTCTCGATACAGAAACCCAACGCCATCAAGTCTCCTGGCACTGGGTAAAAGGCCATGCTGGTCATCCTGAAAATGAGCGCTGCGACGATCTGGCACGTGCTGCTGCAGAATCGCCAAGCCAGGATGATAACGGCTACAAGGCATAGGCATCATTTTACAGGCAAGCTGGAGCACGCACCTTTCACTTTCTGACTTGCCTTGGTCCGACAGTTAAGTCCTAGCGGCGCAAGTTGACGCCGTAGCTTCCAGGTCGGCTTGATTGGCTTGAGGGGCACCGTCCGCTTGCGAGCAACTATTAGGTACATGCTTCCTATCGATGAACAAGCCTCCGACAGGACACTTTCTGCCCAGGCCAAACAGGCCTGGTGTCTGGTTGCCGGTAAAACAGCAAAGTTCTCATGAAAAACTACCTCGTAGTTCAATACCCCCAGCCAGTCCTTCACTCGCATCGGCATAAACATCCGCCCTTTCCACGGGTATCGCTTCCGGTTCCAGGGCAGCAGCCCACGCATGCCAAGAATACTTACAGGGTTATAACCACTTAGCAATATATAACCATCATCTACCATCACGCGGTCTACCTCTCGCAGCAACCGGTGTGGGTCGGAGCAATAATCAAGTTGATGGGTGATCACACAGGCGTCAAAAGACTTCTCCACGAAAGGCAGGGCAAAATGGTCGGCTATCACATTATGCAGTGGATTGAACTTATCAATGCAAATCTGATGTTGGATGTTACAATGACCACTGGCGAGCTCACAGCTTAACCCGCCCAGCTTTAACATATGATAGCCGAATAGCTTGGGCCACCATTCATCAAGCTGGGCCTGAAGCAGCTCAGCCGCCCATTCACCATTGGCGACTTGTGACCAGGTATGTGGTGATTGAATATCTGTTAATGTGCGGGCTGGCTTCATAAGTTATTGCTCAACACCTAAAGGCTGGAGACAAATTACATGCTTACAGTTAAAAGCATACCTGCATTCAATGACAATTACATCTGGCTGATTCACAGTCCAGATAAACATTGTGTCGTCGTTGATCCCGGTGATGCAACGCCAGTAATCAAGGTGTTAAAAGAACAACAACTCACCCTTGATGCCATTTTAGTTACCCATCACCATCACGATCACATTGGTGGGATCAGTGAGCTCAAGCGCGCCTTCCCACATGTCAATATCGTTGCTCCTTCAGCAGAACCGATTCCCGGCGTTTCTCAGTCTGTCGAGGACGGCGACCAGGTGGAAATTTTTGGCGAGCGCTTTATGGTGCTGGGTGTCCCAGGCCACACGGCAGGCCATATCGCTTATGTCGGAGACGAGAAACTCTTTTGTGGTGATACCTTATTCTCTGGCGGATGCGGTCGCTTATTTGAAGGCACGCCAGCACAAATGTTCAACTCGCTACAGAAAATCGCCGCACTGCCAGACGAAACCAAAGTCTACTGTGCCCATGAATACACTAGCAGCAACATCGCCTTTGCGTTAGTTGCCGAACAGGACAACCCGCATTTGCAACGTTACCGTGAAGATGTTAGCCGACTACGAGCGCAGGGCATCAGCACGATCCCATCGACATTAAGACAAGAAAAATTAATTAATCCGTTTTTACGTTGTGATCAGGCAAGTATCAAAAAATCCGTTGCAGATAAGGCGTTTGACGACAGTGATCTGGAGACCTTCGCTGCACTGCGTCGTTGGAAAGACAAATTTTGACCTGCGTCACTTGTCTCCAAGGTAGTTGGACAAGTATTATCACCAACTATTTTGGCTTTAGGCAGGTTTCATGAAATCCCGATTTTTTTTAGCGAGTGCGCTTTTACTGGCTGGTTGCCAAATTACAAATACAGTAGAAGAACAAGCAAACACAACTAACAAGAAAGAAGAATCTCCCGTACAAACGCCTGCCGTTTCGACGCAGAAAGATACAACTAAGCCTGTTATCACCGAACAGGTAATAGTCATAACACCTCAGGAACAAGATGATGTTTGGCAGCGCATTACCATGCAGCTAGCTGCTGATATTCCTGAGAATAAACAGGTAAAGTACTACCGAAACTGGTACCTCCGCTATCCCGGCCACCTCAAAACCGTTGCCGAGCGTGCAGAACCCTTTTTATACTACATCACCGAAGAAATAGAAAAACGTAATCTTCCACTTGAACTCGCCTTGCTTCCTATTGTTGAAAGCTCTTTTGACCAATTTGCCTATTCTCACGGTCGAGCAGCTGGGCTATGGCAAATTATCCCTGATACCGGCCGTCGCTTCGGGCTAGAACAAAATTGGTGGTATGACGGTCGCCGAGATGTTGTCGAGTCCACCCAGGCAGCACTGGATTTACTTGAATATCTGAACCGACGAAAGTTTGATGGCGACTGGCTTCATGCACTTGCTGCATACAACACGGGTGAAGGACGAGTGTTCCGGGCTATCCGTAAAAACCGCGCAGCCGGAAAGCCTACTGATTTCTGGTCACTGGATCTCCCGAAAGAAACCAGCGGCTACGTACCAAAACTGCTTGCTGTCGCAGACGTGATCAAAAACCAAAAGAAATACGGTATAACCATACCGTCTATCGCCAACAAGCCCGTAGTTGAGCTCGTCAAACCGGGAACACAGATGGATCTGGCGATGGCCGCCAACTACGCCGGCATTAAACTCAAAGATCTTCAAAGCCTCAACCCTGCTTATAACCATTGGGCAACATCACCAGACGGTCCTAATCACCTCCTTCTTCCAATCGACAAAGTAGATCGCTTTAATCGTCAGTTTACAAGTAATGGCCGCCAAGGAATGAAAGTAGTTCGCTACCGGGTGAAATCCGGCGATACACTTAGCGTACTGGCTCAAAAGTATAAGACCACAACCAAGCAGATACAGCGTGCAAACAATATGACCGGCAGCAGTATCCGTGTTGGCCGCCATATCCTTATTCCTGTAGCCATGCAAGACGGCGACAGTATTTCTGCCCAGTTAGCGACACGAACCCAAAAGAGCCATGGCAGTGGCTATCGTACAACCTACGAGGTGAAATCAGGTGACAGCTTGTGGACCATCGCCCGCAGCCAGAAAGTATCTATCGACCAAATCACCAAGTGGAACGGCTTTAGCAAAAACAAACCGCTCCGTGTCGGGAAAAAGCTGACCCTATGGAAAGACAGCCAGTCTGGCGCTGTAATTCGTACGGTGTATTACAAGGTACGCTCCGGTGATAATCTGAGTGCCATTGCCCAACGTTATAAAGTAAAAGTATCTGACGTTGTAAAATGGAATCAGATCAAAGGTCAGAAATACCTTAAACCCGGACAGAAATTAAAACTATACGTAGATGTTACTAAGGTCAGTGTATGACGCCGTCTAAAAATATATTCGCAGCAGTACTCGATGCTTTTCGCTCTCCAATCGACTGCTTTGCAGCTATCTATGAGCACCCCAAGTGGGCAGTATTACCCTATCTAATCGCTATTCTTGGGCCTTTTTTCCTCTGGAACAGCTATTTCGGTAATGTAGATATGGTCTGGTTACAGCAGGAGCTGATGACTCAGTTCGTAAATGCAAATCAGCAAATAGAGGAATCATGGCTGACCAAGGAAGCTCTGCTGGCACGTGAGGTAATCGGTGATATTGGCGGGCGTACGCTTTGTATATTTGTGCTGGCTCTATGGCTACATTTGGCAACCAAGGGCAATCAATATAAGCACAGCTACGGCAAGTGGTTAGCGGCATCATGCTTTATCATGCTACCGACAGTGATTGGCGACTTTGCCAGTTATATCAACATCATGTTTAACAGCAGTAATATCCTGCCAAATGCCGCAGACCTGAACAGCTTGAATGGCCTGATAAAACTGCCAATGAACAATCCATGGGCATCTTTTTCTGCCACTATTCCTTTACTGGCACCATGGTATATCGCACTAACTTATGCAGCTATTACGGCATGGACAGATTATGATCGAGCCAAATCAATTGTCGTTGCTTGCCTACCCTGGCTACTCACACTTATTGTTTGGCCAATCATGATCATTGCAGCCTAAAGCTGGCAATAATGGGGTTGTGATCAGAGGCATCGGTTTTCGGTGCCTCTGCTCTCACCAGCCGTAGATCACGGTAATACAAGTGATCCAAGGGCTTACCAAACACCTTGATCCGCTGATCCTTTCTGAGTTGAACATCGCGCAGTCCCAAACTCTCAGCAAAACGATTTACAACTTCAATTCTGGCCTGACGCCAAGTGTTAAAGTCACCAGCTAAAATAATCGGTCCTGAATGGACTCCCAACACGGCACGCAGACTATCTAATTGCTCCTGATATTCATCGAGACCCACAGCGAAGTTCACACCATGCAAGTTAACCACGATAAGTGTACTGCCATCAGAAAGAGCAAACTCGGACAGTAGTGCCGATTTAGGCAAGCGCAGCCAAGGCTCCATCGCTAGATAAGCACAAGTACTCTTGGCATTCACACTCGATAAGTTCATAACACCCGCAGGCGTGTTCATAAACTTAAAAGCATTGGCCATACGAACTTTCCATACAGAGTCGTCTAAGTAATCACGTAAGTCAGTATTCAAACTCGCTTCTTGTAACAAAACCAGTTCGCTGTCTTGTGAAAATGACTCCAGTGCAGTACGCCAGTTTTCTCTTTGCTGCTTATATATATTCCACACCGAGACAGTAAATTCTCCGTCCGTATCCAAAGGGCGCGCAATCGCACTTTCAATACAGCGATAAGAAAACTGTGGTGCCAGTACATTGGCACTAACTTCAGGCGTATTAGCAACGTCAAACGACCAGTTAAATGCGCTGACTCCTAACACCCCTGCGACGACTCCCAATCCTGCAGCGACTTTTGCATACCGCGTCATCCATACCACCTTTTTGAAACAAAACAACCCCTGGCAGCAGGGCTGCCATATAAATCAGAGAAGAAATCTAGCGAGTTAGTAATGCTCGCCGTTATCGTAATAAGCGGTTGGTGTCAGTGCGGTAAAAATAACAGCAACATCCTGCTCCGGCGCTTCCAAAGCATTCCGGACGGCATCTGTAATATGTCGGGCTACCTGATCTTGTACTTCTTGTCCGCGGTCAAACCAGAGTACCTCGACAAACGGGTACGCGAAGGAAACCTCACCGTCAAAAATGAAGGTTGTCGATATATGCTCTAAAGTGAAATCTTCGCGAGGACAAGCCATCAGGGGCTGAAGGTCATCAACTAATGCTGTCGATAGTGACTTTACGGTATCAAATTCTACATCACGGAAACGAAGATGCGGCATGTCTACTCCCAAATAGCTCGCTGCTGAAAGCCAACAAGATACCACTGATATCACGTGCTGCGCATCTATTTCTGTGCTCTTGCAGGCGTTTTATTTCAATATATAAGTGTCAATTTTAGCAGCTCTAACGCTAATAAGTTGAAGATAAAATAGAATCACAACACCTGAACCAAGATCACAAAATCACAATTAAGCCCTCATAAGAGAAGTTATAATGAAAAATACGAGTCTTTGGTGAGCAACAGACGCAAAAAAGCCCCGACATTTCTGTCGAGGCTTTCGAAAGTGGCAGGGGTAGAGAGATTCGAACTCCCAACACGCGGATTTGGAATCCGCTGCTCTGCCAATTGGAGCTATACCCCTGTAG
>Ga0209379_10001155_pt1 | contig 18141 bp, 17 predicted proteins | sample tdDd001_FD_187124 | JGI IMG/M metagenome (GOLD analysis project Ga0209379, IMG submission 187124) | Marine sediment microbial communities from the Atlantic coast under amendment with organic carbon and nitrate - tdDd00.1 (SPAdes)... | ecosystem: Environmental > Aquatic > Marine > Coastal >...
CGTTTTTATTCCCCATTTCATAGTTGGTATCTGCCTGGACACTTCCATTCTCATAATAAGTTTTCATCTTTCCATTATACTGACCCTCTTCAAATGTTGTTTCAAGTTTCTTCTCTCCTGTTTCATGGTACGCCATAAAAGGACCGCTATACTTTCCACCTTTAAAGGCTGCCTTAGCTCTTACACTTCCGTCTGCATAGTAGCTTATAAATTCTCCCTCTGCCGGACTATCATCTAGATAGTAAAGGCCATTCCTAGGGGTAATATCTTTAAAATCTGCTGTCATCTTCTCTGGTAGATTACTACAGGCTGTTAATATCAGTAGTGTTATAATCAATAATTTTTTTTTCATCTCCCACCTCCGCTAGCTTATTATACTATAATTTATAAGGTTTTCATAGGAGCTATTCCCCCTTAATGCCTCTGATAGCCCAATAAAAACCATAACCTTACCTCCGGCCTATCTTTCTCCTGTTTTTCATATATCTTCTGCTCCAGAATGGATTTTGGTTTGCCCTTTAAAATAAAATAAACTATAATAATATGGAGAGTCTTATAGCTAGCGGAGGTAGAATATGGTTGATAAAAAAGAAAGTTTTTTTAGTAATTTATTTAAAGGAAAAAAAGATCCCCAGGCAGAAAAGGAGAAAGTTATCCTTCAGAATATGATCGATAAGAAGGCTAGGATTATTTCACAGCTTCAGGAAAAACTCCATTTTGAAGAGGAGAAACGTAAAAGAGCAGAAGTTTTTTCAAAGCAGGCTGATATTATCCAGCGTAATTTAGAGAGCAAGGATAAAAAAAACAGAGAACTTTTAGGTTCCCTGGAAACTCTTACTCTTTCTGAAAAAAAGCTCACTACCCTACTAACTACTCTAGAAGATAAGCTGGAAAATACAAGTATAGAAAAAAATAATATAATTAAAAAATATGATAACCTCATAAAAAATTTAGACGAGGTCAGCAGAGAAAACAATGAGCTAAAAGAAACCCACAAATCTCTTAAGGAAGAAATTGGAAATCTCAACTCCCTAAAGCACCAGGGCGATCAGATGCAGATTGTAGGAGATGTTTTTCTTTCAAGGGATAAACTAGAAGAGATGCAGGAAGAGATCTCATCTTTAAAAAATATCTGTGGGGAGTACAGGAAAAATATCGACACCTCTCTAAATGATATCCACCTAAAAGAAAGCCACATCATAGATTTAAAGGAAAGGTTAAAAAACTCTATGTCCATGGATAAAAAAGAAGTACACTATAAACTTCCTACTGAGCTGCTCTTTTCTTCATCTAAGTTTTCAGAGATCAACTCAAAACTACATGAGAGTAACCTGATATTTATAGATGATCTGCAGGAGGATAGCTTTAAAGACCTTGTCAGTGAATATAAAAACTATGACTCTGCAATTAAATTATTCAGAGATTTTAAAGAAGGGCGATATACATGGGATGTAAAAACCCATATTTCAAAAGGACCAAAACTCTCAAAAATCTTCTCAAGACAGAGAAAACTCTTAAACTACTTCGGTGAGAATTACATGGAATTTCTCCAGGATATCGAAAGCTTTGATTTTGATATCCTCTCAGGGTACGGCTTTAATGAAGATCATATAAACAGCTTTAAAGAAAAAATATCTGAATATAAGAAATTTAAAATATAAATCAGATAGGCTGCCTTTAGGCAGTCTATTTTTTGATAAAGGAGGAAAGATATTTATGTATGACGTTACAATAATCGGTGGTGGGGTTGTAGGCAGTGCCATCGCCAGAGACCTTTCTAAGTACCACTTAAAAACATTGGTACTTGAAAAGGGTGAAGATATAAGTACAGGAGCTACCAAGGCCAATTCAGGAATTATTCACGGAGGGTACGATGCCAGCCATAAAAAATTAAAGGGTTACTTTAGCAGAAAGGGAAACCAGATGTTTGATGACCTTGAAAAGGAATTAAATTTTGGATTTTCAAGATGCGGTTCACTGGTTCTCGCATTTTCCGAGGAGGAAAGGGTGCACCTTGACTCCATTATAGAAAACGGGATTAAAAATGGTGTAGATGACCTTGAAATAATTTCAAAAGATGAAATTAAAAAAATGGTTCCCCACGTTTCAGAAGAAGCTCTCTATGCTCTTCACTGTCCCAGTGCAGGAATAGCATCTCCATATGAATTTTGTATAGCTCTAATGGAGAATGCCATTGTAAATGGATGTGAGCTCCTCTTAAATACTGAAGTTAATGATATCACTAAGAAGGACGAGTTCTTTATGGTTGAAACTAACAACGGTACTTTTAATAGTAAATTTGTAATTAACTGTGCAGGAGTATATTCCGACGAAGTATCTAAAATGGCTGGTATAGACGACTTTCACATCATCCCTAGAAGAGGAGAGTATCTCATCTTCCAGAGGGGAACGGGAGAGCTTATCAACAAAGTTCTTTTCCAGTGTCCTACAGAGAAAGGGAAGGGAATACTTGTTACATCCACATACCACAACAACCTTATGATTGGCCCCAATGCCCAGGAAGTAGAAACGAAAGAGGATATAGCTACCACAAAGGATGTTCTGGAAGATATCATTCTTACTGCCAGAAAATCTGTTCCCGATTTTGATACCAAAAAAATCATCAGATCCTTTGCAGGAATAAGGGCTACAAGCAGCACAGGAGACTTTATCATAGGCAGAACAAAGGTTAAGGGCTTTATTAACTGTGCAGGTATCGATTCTCCAGGACTTACATCTTCACCAGCTATTGCTCATCACATCACCGAACTACTTAAGGAAGAGGGTCTTCCTCTCAATAAAAAAGAGAATTTCAACCCTTACAGAGAAGGTGTCGCGGTTAAGCTCAATAGTAAGAACACCCTTTCTATGAAGGATATTCTTCCTCTTACTAACCTTCCTTTAGGTGATGAAAACAGAATCGTCTGCAGATGTGAGCAGGTAACAGAGAAAACAATAAGGAAAGCTTTAGACAGAGGTATCGCTGTGAGCTCTACAGATGGCGTTAAGAGACGTTCCAGAGCAGGGATGGGAGTATGCCAGGGGACATTCTGCACATCTCGTGTGAGAGAGCTTATAGCAGATCATTATGAAATCTCCACAGATGATGTTTCAGAAAGAGGCAAGATCTCCAGTGATCTGCTTCAGAGAGTAAAAAAAGGAGAGATCAAGTAATCTCTCCCTAACCGATAAATCTATATAATCCAATATTAAAAGAGGGGGCTAAACAGCCCCCTCTTATTTTTATAAGTTATTATTTATCAGATTTAAGTGCGATACATAAACAGTATCCAAATCCACCCCATAGGATAATTCCACTAATTATAGCTGTAACTATTGCTCCTGTACTCATAAGCTTGCCTCCTCTAAATTAGACTTTTTTACATCATCATTTTTTAATTCATTTCCCACTAGAGGATTTCCATATATATTCTTTTCAAACTCATCTGAACCTTTTTTACTTGCAAAGAATACCGATGCAACTGCTATTGCTAACATTACACCAAGTCCGTATACTCCAAGAGCTAACCAAGAATATCCTTCATAAGGATTAGAAACTTCATTTACTATCTTTAATATAAACATCAGACCTAGGATTAGAGAAGTAACTCTAATACAGAATAACCACCACTTACCCACTGCAAAATCAGAAAGTTCATTTGCATATTCTCTGATACTATCTGTTTTAAAGAACCATCCAAATATAACTAACTCTGCCAGTCCTGCAATAACAATACCATACTGGTTAGTTGCGTAATCCACTATATCAAGAACATATAGTCCACCTCTTGTTGCAATCATAAGTGATAGTACTCCTGAAACAAGTGTAAATCTGTTTAGAGCCTGTTTTCTTGTAAGTCCAAACTTATCCGAGATAGAAGATACCACAGCTTCTATGATAGACATAGATGACGAGAATCCTGCAAATATAAGTGATGCAAAGAAGATCACACCTATAGGTCCGTTCATCCCTGGAAGAGCACTAATTGCCTGCGGGAATACCACAAAAGCCAGCCCTACTCCTGCTGAAGATACCTCAGCTACACTTACTCCCTGAGTATGTGCCATATAACCTAATACACTAAATACTCCTATTCCTGAAATAAGACTGAAACTACAGTTTCCAAGACCAGTCATAAAAGCATTATTTACTATATCTGAATTCTTTGGCAGATAACTCGCATAAGCATACATAATAGCAAAACATACACTTAATGAGAAGAATATCTGACCATAAGCTGCCAGCCATACCTGAGGATCAGTAAGCTTACTGAAATCAGGCTTAAAGAAGTAGTCAAGACCTGCCATAGCTCCTGGAAGTGTAACTCCTCTTACCACAATTATAAGAAGTGATACTACAAGGAGAGGCATAAAGATTTTATTTGCTTTCTCTAGTCCTTCTTTTACCCCTAACCTTAATACTCCATAGTTAACTGCCCATACAATAAGCAACGGTACAACAACCTTCATATTAAGTCCGCCTAAGTTCATAGGAGAATCTGTTAACTGTAAATACTCTCCAAACAGGAAGCCTTTTGGATCTGCTCCCCATGCCCCGGTCATAGCATAACCAGCATAACTAAATGCCCATCCAATAATAACTACATAATATGTTGTTATACAAAATGCAATAAATGCCTGAAACCATCCGATAGCTTCATATTTTCTGCTTACTTTTCCAAAAACTCCAGGTGCACTGGATCTTATTTTATGTCCCAATGAAAATTCCAAAATTAGAATAGGTATTCCCGCTGTAAGAAGCGCTACTAGATAAGGTATTAAGAAAGCTCCCCCTCCGTTACTCGCCACTGTATATGGAAACCTCCATATATTACCAAGACCAACTGCAGAACCTATCGCAGCCAGGATAAATCCCGTCCTTGATCCCCATTCTCCTCTGTTTTCCGTACTCATAAACTCACCCCTCTTTATAATTTTTACTCTCTGATATATTTATTAAAACTCCACTTCAATCACTATCAATGAATTTTTAATAAAGTATATACCATTTTTTGAATATGTCAATACTGTTTTTTTATTACTTTCCGTTTTTTATACACTTTTGTCCGTTTGTAATAGATTAAAGGTACTTTTTTCAGTTATTTTTTCAATAATCTTAATAGTAATTTTCATTTTATTTTTCATAAAGATTTCATAAATAGTTTCTTTTTTTCTTTTTTTTTCCTTTTTTCTTTTTATAAAATTCTGAAGTTTTTTTTCAAAATAAAAAAAAGAGAGCCTATTTATAGGCTCTCTAATCTATTTTCCCGTAGATATTCTTTTGTGAAACAGCTTGTTAATTTGTCTTTAAAGGAACTATATCCTTGATAGATAATACTGAATGTTCTGTTTTATTAGATATTTCATCAATAATTTTTTCCATCCCACCATTTATATCCTTCAGAATAATGGTTCCTAAATCCTCATTAACACTATAATCTCCAACTATCTCATGTAAATATTGTACGAAATACATAATACCACCTCCAGGTTAATCGAAACTGAAATAAAATCCAGCTATTGTTAATCAAAGGTTAATATTTAAATCAAGTTATAGGCGTTGCTTTTTAAAGTTTTATATTTGATAAGATTATACCTTGTTTTTCTCCTTCTGGATAGCCCCTATCCCTATATTTAATGGAATTTTAAGCTGTCACGACTTTAGTAATGACCTCTTCAAAACTTTTATCTGTCTTTATTAAAGTTCATTAACTGTAATTTTAGGATAATAATCTCACATAAATTAATGAAATACACTATTTTGAAATAATACATAACTTTATTATCGGTTTATTAAAGGGAGAAAGCAGATCTGCCTGGGTTTAATCTTTAGATAAACTCTCATCAAATGCGCCTCTGTATTTTAAGCACATAATACACCTTTTTTCCTGTTTTATCGGTACTTATCGTATTTATTTATAATTTTTCTAAAAAACTATTGACTCTCTTTATGAGGTGTGATAATATAATTCTTGTCTTCGAGAGAAGAAGTAAATCAGATGCGTCACTAGCTCAGTTGGTAGAGCACTCGACTTTTAATCGAGTTGTCACAGGTTCAACCCCTGTGTGACGCACCATATATGCCCCGTTCGTCCAGTGGTTAGGATACCAGATTTTCACTCTGTAGACAGGAGTTCAATTCTCCTACGGGGTACCAAATAACTTTTAAGTAAGTTAGGGAGTACCAACTAAAATTGGTGAGGTTCCCGAGTGGCCAAAGGGAGCAGACTGTAAATCTGCCGGCTCCGCCTTCGAAGGTTCGAATCCTTCCCTCACCACCATTTTAACAATTAAATATAGATAAGTATAAATTATGGGGGTGTAGCTCAGTTGGTTAGAGTGCTTGCCTGTCACGCAAGATGTCGCGAGTTCGAATCTCGTCACTCCCGCCATAATATGCCGCTTTAGCTCACATGGTAGAGCAACTGACTTGTAATCAGTAGGTAACCAGTTCGATTCCGGTAAGCGGCACCACTAAAATTTATAAGCGTTACAGCTTATGCCACAGGTTAATCTTTTAAAGGTTTTCCTAAATTGAAATTTTTTCAAGATTGATTTTACATCAATCGCAGAAAACTTTACAATTTACCATGCGGGGGTGGCGGAATTGGCAGACGCGCTAGACTTAGGATCTAGTGTCTTTGACGTGGGAGTTCAAGTCTCCCCCTCCGCACCATATTTGAATATAATTAAAATTTTAGACGAGAGTAAATCTCGTCTTTTTTAATTATTTCAAGTAAAACTATGATTTTTTAGGACTGAAGTAAATTCAGTCCATTTTTTTATTGTTTTAGTGAAAAGCAAATCAAAACCTTAAAAGATAGAGTGGCGGTAGAATTGAAAGTTATTTCTTATACCGTTTTTCCTTTTAACTACTCACAAACTAAACTTTTAGTCCCCCTTCATTATTTGGAATAAAAAACTCAATCTTTTCAACTATTTCTGTTTTCTGTTAAAGAATGAATTTATAATTTTCTTTTTTACATTCCTTTCCTTTACATATGTAAGATAATTAACTCTCTGTCTTTTTAAAATTCTTTTATCGTTATAAAAACATTTTTCTCTACTTTTTATTTGAGTCTTTCTGTATATCAACCTCTTAACTCAAATTCCTCTTAAAACTTTTCCCTATTCAGAGCCTCTTAAAATTGACTTAAATTTGAATTAATGGTATGATGTCGGTACGCACGTCTAAAAAAATACTACATTTAAAAAAGAAAAGGGGAAATTATTATGAATGAAACACAAAGTAAGGCTGGTTTTAAACCATTTGTATCTATGGATACTGTAATGCCTGAAACTAGTATCGTATCTATCATCATGGGTATAATCTTTGCTATGGTCTTTGCCGCAGCAAATGTTTACCTTGGTCTTAAAACCGGAATAACTATTGCAGCAGCACTTCCTGCTTCAATACTGGGAACAGGTCTTTTAAAGGGACTTTTCAGAAGAAACTCGATCTTAGAAGCCAATCTTGTAGCTGCTACTGCTGCAGTTGGAGAATCTATTGCAGGTGGAATCATCTTTACTCTTCCTGCTATTCTTATCTGGGGAGAAAACCTTAGTGTACTATCTATTGCTGCAATTACTATGTTAGGTGGTCTTATAGGAATTCTTTTCGTTGTTCCTTTCAGAGAATACCTAATCGTTGAAGAACACGGAAAATTAATGTTCCCTGAATCTGTTGCTGCTTATGAGATCCTTGTAAATGCCAATAAAGGTGGAGAAGGATTTAAGACTGTATTAAAAGGTCTTGGAATGGGTGGAGCTTTCAAGTTCATGTCTGGTGGATTTGGACTTTGGAGCGAAGGACCATCTTGGGTTATCGCAAAAATAGGAACTGCTTTTGGATTTAATGCTGTGGCATCACTTCTTGGAGTAGGATTTATCGTTGGTACTGGTGTAGCTACACTTATGTTTGCCGGTGCTGTTCTGGCATGGTTTGGATTTATACCTCTTATTAAATTTATTGGAATGGGAATAGATACTCCTATCTTCCCTGCCACTTCACTAATAAGAGATATGTCACCTATCGCTATCTGGTCTTATTATATCAGATATATCGGTGCCGGTGCTGTAGCTATTGGTGGATTTATCTCTCTTGCAAAATCAGCACCTGCAATCATAAGCTCATTCAGAGAAGCTATGAAGGGACTTGCTGCTGAAAAATCTGCTCATCATGTTGAAAGACAACATATTGATACTCCACTTACATGGGTTGGAGCAGGAGCTATCGCTGTTTTCCTTATTACATGGTTACTACCTCTTGCTACAGGAGTTCCTAAGATTGGATTTGTAGTGGCTATCCTTGTAATATTCTTCTCATTCTTCTTCGGAGTAGTATCTGCAAGAATGTGTGGAATCATGGGAGCTTCAAATAACCCTGTATCAGGAATGACTATTGCATCACTTCTTGTTATTGCTTCTGTTATCAAGATGTCTGGAATCAATCCTGAGCTTGGAAAAGTATTAGCAATTATGGCTGCTGGTATCGTTTGTGTATCTATTGCTACAAGTGGTGGAGTAGCTCAGTCACTTAAGCACACTTACCTAATCGGAGGTACACCTAAGAAGATAGAGTGGACTATGTATGCCGGTCTTGTATTTGCTGCCTTTGCTGCTGGTGGAGTAGTACTTATGCTTCATAATGCATTTGGACTAGGTTCTAGTGCGGTTCCTGCTCCTCAGGCCGGACTTATGCAGATGCTTTCAGAGGGTGTAATGACTGGAAATATCCCTTGGACTCTTGTAATAATCGGTGCTGCTATGGGTATCTTCATTGAGCTTTTAGGCCTTCCTATTCTGCCAATCGCTCTTGGGTTATATCTGCCAATTTCACTATCATCAGCTATCCTTACTGGTGCTATTGTAAGAAAGTTTGTAGATATGAAGTATGCTTCAAACAAGACTGAATCTGATAAGAGATCTGAAAAAGGAATTCTTCTTTGTTCTGGACTGGTAGCAGGAGACGCCTTAATTGGAATTCTTATTGCTGTATTTATCACTCTTGGTAAAGACCTGACTACAATAGGAGCAAAACTTGGAGCATTCTCTACAAACTCCACTGTTGCTTTTGCTATATTTATGGGGCTTGCCGCATGGATCTTTATACAGGTTATTTCTGGAAAAGTAGAGGATGAGTAATTCTCTTTTAAGGAGTTAATATGAAAAAAGAAGTTAATTTTCTCGAATTAATCCCTGTCAGAACTCATGGGAATTATAAGGAAGTAGACGGGATGATACATCTTATCTTTACTCATGATAAGGTTATCGAGAAACTTTTAAGATGGATAGTTAAAAAGGATGCTACAAGCACCCTTGAGCTAGACAGTCTTGGAAGTAATGCCTGGAAAAATTTTGACGGTAAAAATACTGTCTACGATGTAATAACCCTTCTTCTTGAGAAGGAAGAGGATACCTATGCTTCTATGGAGCAGAGAGTTATTATGTTTATCAGACTTCTGTTAAAAAAGAAGTTGATAACACTGGATGGAAAGCAGCCTGATTAAGGCTGCTTTTTTTTCTTTTCGCTTGGGTATGGTTTCTTAATAAAAGAAGGAAGTATATACGAAAGAAATCTTTCCACAAGAAATATCTCCCCTACAGGGTTTATGGAAAGATTTTTTTTACTGCTTACCCACAATGATCCTAAAGAACATGTATTCCATCATATCTATACCAGAGAATATCTTAGACCGTTTCCCGGAATAGTTCCCCTTCCGGAAAACAGTAATAATATCACATTCAAACAATATTTTCCCTTGATGTTAAGGGGACTTTCAGGAGAGGACCTTTCTAAATAATTAGGTTGTCATCTGACAATAGAGAGTAACTTTTAATTATTATTTATCAATAAAGAGGAAACCCTCAGTTTTACAGTAAATTCACTTAAAGATATTGAAATAAGTTTGTTATATAATTTAAGGAGGGGATAGTTATGGACAATTGGATGATAAATCTCAGTGAAGAGGAGAGAAAGACCCTGGAACCAATTCCTGGTCATGAAGGATTTTATACATATTCAGATAAGTTTGGTACACATTTTCTCATGAAAGACGGGGAGGTACTCCATAAAGGAAAGGAGATAGAGGTATTTAGCAGCGGTGACTATGCTGTTACTGAAGATTATGATACCTGGACTCTTTTCAGAGGTGAGGATAAACTCTGTGAAGGAATATGGGTTCTCAGCCACACCAATAAAAGTTACACATTTAAATATTACAATGAGACTATAGGAAGATATATTATTGAAAGTGTTGATGCTGCCGGAGAAAAACAGGATGAAATAGAAGTTAATAATGAAGATGTAGGACACACAAGAACAGATTATATGAACTTTGTATAGGAAAAAAGCAGCCTTTAAAGGCTGCTTTTTATTTTATCCTCTAATGTTCTGAAGACAAAAGTTACTCCAAAGGCTGACACCACTCCCAGACTTGTATCCAGCACTCTGTGCAAAGCATAGTATTCCCCTGAAATATTATTTAAATTTGTTGATATTGCCAGAAAAACTATACATGCCATATTAGCAGGTACCTTTAAAATTCCTGAACATATATATACGATTATAAATATTCCCACTGCATATGATGCTATAGACCTTGGAAAGGTATTAAAGAAAAGGATACCTATTCCCGCACCTATTATAGTTCCGTATATCCTTTTAACCCCTAATTTAAATACCTCCTTATAGCAAGTCTGAGACACCACTGCCGCTGCTATGGACGCATAAAATAGTGAATTTATACCTATCATATTCCCTATGAAGAGGGTTATAAATATAGAGCCTGAAGTTATTATAGCTAATCTTAAACTGTCTGTCATAATCTTGTTTCCTTATCTTATAAGTTTTTTTAATTATACAATATTACAGTAAATATTTCACCTGCTACTTAATCCCTGCTTATATAATAATTTAAAAATCCACAGATACTAACTTTTTTCTATATTTAATCTTGACATTATGTTCACAGAAGGTATATAATCTTGCTATAAGTAATCTTCAGGGCAGGGTGAAATTCCCGACCGGCGGTAAAGTCCGCGAAGACCTACGGGTCTTGATTTGGTGAAATTCCAAAACCGACAGTATAGTCTGGATGAAAGAAGAATTACAAAGTGAAGTAGTGGGGTTAGTGTACCTATTTTTCACTTTATTCTTTCGAACGTTTGCCCAGATTAGGTTCTGGGCTTTTTTTATTGTCCTGACATAGACATTAAGGAGGAAACATGAAAGTATTAGAAGGAAATTTTGACGGTAAAGGATTAAGAGTAGGAATCATAGCAGGGAGATTTAACGAGTTTATCTCTTCTAAGTTAATCGGAGGAGCTGAAGATGCTCTTAAGAGACACGGAGTAGAGGGTGACAGTATCGATCTTGCATGGACACCTGGAGCATATGAGATGCCACTGGTAGCTCAGAAGATGGCGAATTCTGGTAGATATGATGCTATCATCACATTAGGAGCTGTAATAAAAGGTTCTACACCTCACTTTGACTATGTGTGTGCAGAAGTATCTAAAGGAGTAGCATCTGTTTCTCTTGAAACTGGAGTTCCTGTGATATTTGGTGTACTTACTACTAACACTATAGAGGAAGCTATTGAAAGATCGGGAACAAAGGCTGGAAATAAAGGATTTGATGCTGGAATGACAGCTATTGAAATGGTAAACCTATTAAAGGATATGTAATATGAAAATTTTAGAATATATGCAGCTGGCTCTTTCTCTTGCTGAAAAAGGCAGAGGAAGTGTCAATCCAAACCCTATGGTTGGAGCTGTGGTGGTAAAAGATGAAAAAATAATAGGTACCGGATATCACAGATATTTTGGCGGTCCCCATGCTGAAGTCTATGCTTTAGATGAAGCAGGATCAGATGCCCAGGGCGCTACTATCTATGTTACTCTAGAACCTTGTTCACATTATGGGAAAACACCACCGTGTGCTGAAAAGATAATAGCAATGGGAATTAAAAAATGTATCGTAGCTTCTCTTGATCCCAATCCTCTTGTTGCAGGAAGAGGGATTGAGATGATGCAGGATGCAGGTATAGAGGTAGAAACCGGTATATTAAAGGATAAAGCTGATAAACTAAATGAAATCTTCATGAAGTATATCACTACTAAAAAACCATTTCTTTTTCTCAAGTGTGCTATTACTTTGGATGGAAAAATCGCAACAAAAACAGGAAGCTCCAAATGGATTACCAATGCCATTGCAAGAAAAAGAGTGCAGGAGCTAAGACATAATCTCATGGGAATTATGATTGGGGCTAATACTCTGGTCGCTGACAACCCAAGCCTTACAGCCAGAATAAATGGTGGGATAGATCCATTCAGAATCGTTATAGACCCTGATATGGTTACTCCCCTTGATTCAAAGTTTGTAAGTGCTACAGATGGAAAGAGTATCTTGATTACATCTGTGGAGCAAAAACCTTTTACTCAAAAGTACCTGGAAAAGGGAGTCAAGGTTATCCTTCTTCAGGGAAGGGAGTTTTCTTTAGAGGACATACTTACAGAAGTCGGTAAACTAAAGATAGATTCCATTATGCTAGAAGGGGGCAGCCACCTCATATCAAAGGCATTTACAGAAGATGCTATAGATGGAGGAGAAATATTTATTGCTCCTAAGATTTTAGGAGACAGGGAAGCTATTCCTTTTATAGATGGATTTAATATCCATAATATAAGTGACGGGATAGAACTCAAGAATACAAAATTTAACATCTACGGAGACAATATCTCTGTGGAATTTTATAAAAATTAAGGGGGTGTCCCTCATTTTTACAGGATTAGTAGAAGAGATGGGTAGAGTAGTGTCTGTCACTGCAGGAGATAAATCCATCAAATTAAAGATAGAGTGTAACAAAGTTTTAGAGGGAGCAAAGCTTGGGGATAGTATCGCTACAAATGGTACATGCCTTACAGCTACTGAAATAGGCTCTGACTACTTTACTGCGGACTGTATGTATGAAACAGTGAAGAGAACGAACCTAAAAAGACTTAAAAGCGGAGACAGGGTTAACCTGGAAAAATCCCTCACACTGGCAACACCTCTTGGGGGCCACCTGGTTACCGGAGATGTAGATTGTGAAGGACAGCTTGCCGGAATTAAAAATGAAGGTATTGCAAAGATATATACAATTAAGGTTGAAAACAGACTTATGAAGTATATTGTGGAAAAGGGGAGGGTTACCTTAGACGGAGCCAGCCTCACAGTAGTTGACTTTACAGAGGATACAGTTAGTGTATCTCTTATTCCGCATACTCAGGAGATGATTACCTTAGGATATAAAAGTATCGGAAGCTATATTAATGTAGAGATGGATCTTATCGGAAAATATGTAGAAAGAATGCTTTCCTTTAAGGAAACAAAGGAGCCTAAGAAAAGTAGGGTGGATATGAATTTTCTTGCAGAAAACGGCTTCCTTTAAATTAGGAGATGATACAAATGTTAGATAGAATAGAAGATGCTATTGAAGATATAAGAAATGGTAAACCTATCATCGTTGTAGATGATGAAAACAGAGAAAATGAAGGGGATATCCTCATGGCCGCTGAAAACTGTACATATGAAGCTGTTAACTTTATGGCTACCTATGCCAGAGGATTAACTTGTGTTCCTATGACCAAGGAGAGAGCGGAGTTTCTTAACCTTACTCAGATGGTTGGTAAAAATACAGATCCAAAGGGAACTGCATTTACTGTATCTGTAGATTCTGTAGAAGGGACTACAACTGGAATATCTGTAGCTGACAGATTAAAAACCATCGTAGACCTGGCTGATAACAATAAAAGAGCATGGGATTTCCAGAGACCTGGACATATCTTTCCTCTGGTTGCCAAAGATGGCGGAGTTCTTGTAAGAGACGGCCATACTGAAGCTGCTGTTGATTTTGCAAGACTGGCAGGTTTTTCATCTGTGGGAGTTATCTGTGAGATATTAAAAGATGACGGTACTATGGCCAGACTTCCGGATCTAAAGATTTTTGCCAAAGAGCACAATCTGAAGCTTGTTTCCATAGAGGATCTTATAAAGTACAGAAAGGAGCACGATGAACTTTTAACTGTACAGGCAAAAGCAAAGATGCCTACTATAGCCGGAAACTTTGATATAGTTGCCTTTGATAATCAGCTTGATTACAAGGAGCACATTGCCCTTGTAAAAGGAGATGTTGAGGACAAAGAAGATGTACTAATAAGAATACACTCAGAGTGTTTCACAGGAGATATCTTAGGATCTAAGAGGTGTGACTGCGGACTTCAGCTTCAGACTGCTATGCAGAGAATTGAAGATGAGGGAGAGGGAATCATCCTTTACCTGAGACAGGAAGGAAGAGGAATAGGTCTTCTTAATAAGATAAGAGCCTATGACCTCCAGGATAAAGGATACGATACTGTAGAGGCTAATGAACAGCTTGGCTTTGAAGCTGACCTTAGAGACTATGCTGTAGCTTCTCAGATGCTGAAAGCTCTTAATGTAAAGTCTGTAAGACTTATGACTAACAACTTTAGAAAGGTTGATGGCTTGAAATCATATGGTATCGACGTCAAGCAGAGAAAGGGTATCGAAGTTCCTCACAATGAGGAAAACAAAAGATATCTTGAAACTAAAAAAGAAAAGCTTGGGCATACGCTAGAGCTTAAGGATAAGAAGTAAATTTAAAAGTCACCTTTTTAAAGGTGACTTTTTTTTATACTAAAATATCTCTCTCTTGCCACTTTCTATAGAATAGCATGCCTGTTCTGTATTACAGGAACTCACTTTTAGCTCCCCGAAGTATCTGAATAAAAAGATATGTAACACTTCATGCCAGAAATCAATGAAATTTATGATTATGATTTCTGGTACTCAGTTAATTTTTAACTGAGCTACATTTTTTAACTAGCAGTAACTTTTTCTAAAGAAATGTTATCATTAAATTCTATCTTTCCTTAATAATAAAAAAAGACTGACAATTAAGTCAGTCTTTATAAATTAATTTAGTTACTTCCTCTTACTTCTGCTACAGATTTAATCTTGTAGTTCTTGAAAACCATCGCTCCAAGTGTTCCAGCTATCAGACCAGTTATTGCACATAAAACTGCAACAAGTGTAACTGTCTTCGCATCGTTAAATCCATACATTACCATAAGTCCTGCAATTGGAGTAGCTGTTCCCACTGCATTGTTGATTAGTCCAAACTTAGCTATTATAACTCCAGTCATTGCTCCACCAATAAAGTTAGTTACATATACTGGAATCGGATTTGCTGAAATAAGGTCTGCCTGAGTTAACGGCTCGATTGCTACTGCGATAGTAGTTGATCTGTCCTTAAATATCTTGTGGAAAAGTACACCATTCATGAATGAAGATCCCATTACAGAAAGTGCTCCGATTGCCATAGGTACACCTGTAAGACCAAGCATAGCTGTTAGTGCCATCGATGAAAGTGGTGCTGTTGCAACCATAGTGATAACTCCACCAAGTACGATTCCCATAATGATAGGACTTGTATTTGCTGCGTTTTCTATTATCTTTCCGATGTTTAAAAGAGTCGCATTTACCACTGGATTTGAAACTGTAGCTACAAATCTAGCAAGTGGCGCTGCTAATACGATAACTGCAATAAGGTCTGCACCCTGAGGTACTTTTTCCTCTATCTTCGGTACAACAAATGCTAATACATAACCTGCTAAGAATCCTGGAATAATTCCAAATCCTGCAACTGATGCTCCAACCAATACTGCATAAGTCGGGTTAACTCCAAGAGCGATAGGTACAAGTGCTGCTGCTGCTACACCACCCATAGAACCAGAAGCTGCTCCTAGCCCTTTTAAAAACTCTATTCCAAATAGATCTCCACCTACAAAGTAATGAAACGCTTCTACAAGAAAACTCGCTGTTGCTGCTCCTGCTAATGCACCCATTGCTTTAGATCCCTTTGGCATCTTTAAACTAAACAGGGAAAATCCTGCCAGTACTACTAATAGTAATATTACACCTTTTAATATTTCCATTTTTCCTCCTGAATTTTAGTTTTCCACTCACAATATATTCCATTATTATGAATTTCTAAACTTTTTTTAGATAAATATTGCGTTCAATCAAAACGACATTTTTTCACAACACTCAAGTAGTTTATCACTTTTACAGTGAAAAACCAAGATTTTTTTCACTTTTTTGAAAAAAAATATATTAAAATCAAATTTTTGGTTTGTTTACGTTACACTTTTATGAAAAAATCATCACTTTTTTATAGTTACAGTTAAATAGTGTAAACTATAAATTAACAAAGTAACCTGGCGTTTTTTATTTAAAATTTGACATCTTCAGATAAAAATGTTAATATCATTCAAATACATTTTTTTTTAAAGTTATTCATCTCATATAAGCTGCAAATAAGGTGTGGCGTTTCTACGATTAACCTCAAATTAATCTCTATGAGTGGAAGTTTTCATATACTTATTTTTTAGATAACCTAAGTATATACTTTCACCCATAAACGGGTGGAGTATGTACTTAGGTTTTTTAATTATTAAACTATATTCAGAGGGGGATTTCTCAATGTTAAACGGAAAAATTATAAAGGAAGCTATTACTTTTGATGATGTATTACTGGTACCTCAAAAGTCCGAGGTGCTGCCTAGTACTGTATCTTTAAAAACAAACCTTACAAAAAACATCACTTTAAATATGCCTATTCTTAGTGCTGCTATGGATACTGTTACTGAGTCGAAGTTAGCTATCGCCATTGCCAGACAAGGTGGGCTGGGGTTCATCCATAAGAATATGTCTATAGAGGAGCAGGCTTCTGAGATAGATAAGGTTAAGAGAAATGAAAGCGGGATGATAAAAGACCCTATCACTCTTACCAGAGAGTCTACTCTTGCTACAGCGGATTCAATTATGGCGAAGTATAAAATTTCTGGATTACCTGTTGTAGAAGCAGATGGCACTCTTGTAGGAATCATTACAAACAGAGATCTTAAGTATAGAAAGGATCTTGAAGTAAAAGTAGAAGATATTATGACTAAGGAAGACCTGGTTACTGCTCCTGTTGATACTACATTAGAAGAAGCTACTGAGATCTTACTTGAAAACAGAATTGAAAAGCTTCCTATTGTTGATAAAAACTTTAAACTTAAAGGTCTTATTACAATAAAGGATATCGACAATATTGTTGATTACCCAAATGCATGCAAAGACTCTCAGGGAAGGTTAAGAGTGGGAGGTGCTGTTGGAGTAGGTGCCGACACTTTAGAGAGAGTCACAGCTCTTGTGGAAGCTGATGTTGATATCATCACTGTCGATTCTGCTCACGGACACTCTCAGGGTGTAATCGATGTTGTAAAATCTATAAAAAATAAGTTCCCTAACCTTGATGTTATCGGTGGAAACATTGTAACTGCACAGGCTGCTATGGATCTTGCAGATGCAGGGGCAGATGCTGTAAAGGTAGGAGTAGGACCTGGTTCTATCTGTACTACAAGAGTTGTAGCTGGAGTAGGTGTACCTCAGATTTCAGCTGTTAATGATGTATATGAAGTGTGTAAGGAAAGAGGAGTTGGAGTTATCGCCGATGGCGGTATAAAACTTTCCGGAGATATTGTAAAAGCCATTGCTGCCGGAGCAGACTGTGTAATGCTAGGAGGACTTCTTGCTGGTACTGAAGAGGCACCAGGAGAAGAGATCATCTTTGAAGGAAGAAGGTTCAAGGTCTATGTTGGTATGGGATCTCTTGTAGCTATGAAAAGAGGATCTAGCGACAGATATTTCCAGGGAAAATCTGCTGCTAAAAAACTTGTTCCTGAAGGAATTGAAGGAAGAGTTGCTTATAAAGGAAAGCTAGAAGATGTTACATTCCAGCTTTGTGGAGGACTTAGAGCAGGAATGGGATACTGTGGCACCCCTACAATCGAAGCCCTTAAGAGAGATGCTAAATTTGTTAAGATCACAGGAGCAGGTTTAAGCGAATCGCATCCACATGATATTAGTATTACAAAGGAAGCACCTAACTATAGTAAGTAAATTTTATTAGATAGATATTAAATACCAGTCTGAATACCTTCAGGCTGGTATTTTTTTATACCTGAGTTACCAACTCCTTTTAAAGGTTCTTATCTCTCTTTAGAGGATTCTTCCCCCTCTCACTATACCTT
>Ga0209379_10001156_pt1 | contig 18131 bp, 31 predicted proteins | sample tdDd001_FD_187124 | JGI IMG/M metagenome (GOLD analysis project Ga0209379, IMG submission 187124) | Marine sediment microbial communities from the Atlantic coast under amendment with organic carbon and nitrate - tdDd00.1 (SPAdes)... | ecosystem: Environmental > Aquatic > Marine > Coastal >...
AAATACAAATGCAGCAGTCGCACCATAGATTAGGTTCTGGAAGACTAGCCAAGGACCAGAGTTAACCGACATTCCATAAGGCATGCAGTGTACAGCGACGACCAATATAATAGCGATCGCACGAAAACTATCGATTGAAGATATATGGCGTGCCAATACAAGCCCTCCTAAAATCAACAAGTTTATCGGTTCAGGACACTTTGTGTATTAAGCCGGGTAAAAATCAGAAGTAACTCAATCGATAACACTTACAGCTAATAGGTCTTTCCTAATGATTTCTAGCTAAGAGCGAGACTTGATTAATATAGATCTTAACAATCGTAGATTATTAAGATCTATATTAAGTATTTTATGGTAAATCGCCATTATGTTTAATGGCATTGCCAAAAAGCGCGGCATTTTAAAATCTGAGCGGGATAGGAGACCAAACTAGAGAAGATTTGGCGTACATGGATAATTTATTTAACATAACACATATAATGCGCACTAAGGGAGACAAAAAAGAAAGGTAACTAAGCCATATATATCAATCAGTTACCTTTACTTTTTGCCCCATAAATCAGGCAATCTTTTTATCATCTGTCAGACGTCTTAAAGCGTTAATTGCTCCCTGATTTTTAGAGCGTTCAGCAATAATTGCTAACATTGTAAGTTCTACATCTAAACCAAGCATTTCCGCGATTTCACAAGCCATATCATCACTCATTGTTCCGCCTTTGCTCCACAAATGAACGGTACCATGGCTAACTTCTAAGAATCTTGAAACCTCACGTAAGCTAAGTAATTGTTTTTCAACCATTAATCGGTTCAGTAAGTCTCTCGTGGTAATCATGTTTTTACCTCCACAACTAAGCATAACGCAGTTCCTAGGTAGCTAGCATCTACTAGACACTAGATACTCAAATGATCTTTAATCTGTTCCGTTCGCAGTTGGGTCCATAAACTCGAACAACGTCAAGTCGGGAGACTTCACGAAACATCCTTTAAGCCCCCTTAGTGATTCGAAGCGCTTTTGGGGGCTGTCTGAAAAGAATGTTTCCGAACCCTAAGTATTGACCAGACTTATCAACAAAGGATCATTGTCATGTCAAATCACAGTCAAAGCCTTATCTCAGAAACACTTCTTCTTGACGACTTCCAAGTCGATACCCCAGAAAAACGCCTTTTGTTCCAGTCACTTTCACAGAAGCTATTCCATCGTGTATTTGAGCTGAACTTGAGCACACCACATGATATTCACTTCACGTTAGAATCCGCTAGCCTAGAGGATCTAGAAGCACAAGCATTGAGTGTTCGTATCTATTGGTATGTAAATGATGACATCAACCAACATGGAAAGCCTAAAGCTGATCAATGTGCTTGCTATTCATGGTTGTCTAGCAAAGACATCGAAAAGTGGTTTCTAGATGCTCACATCGGCCTAGACCTACTAGTAGCTGAAAACGTGGTAGCTTAATACTCATGAGTCAGTCGGATTACTTAGAACTTGTTACCAAATACAACAAAGCCGCGGCAGTAGCTGCGGCTAATGGTAAGCAACCATATCTTCACAAGGGTAAATCCGACGTTTTCCGTGTATTTATGAAGCACGGCGCCCTATCCCATCCTTCCATTATAAACCGTCTCAAAGCCGATCATGGTATCGAAACATTCGTAAAACAGAACCGCCGTAACAACTTTAAGCGTCTTTGTATGTGGATTGCTGCAAATGTCTGTTTAGAAACACGCACATTTTCAAGTAATGGCACACAAGGACAAATAGCGGAAATGATTGGTGTTGATCAATCTACGGTTTCACGCTTACTCGCTCTTATGGTTAAAATGCGTGTAATTACTCCCGCTTTCACTGGCGATAAAGATCCAACAGAGCCCAAGGCCGGATTAGTATTTGATGACCAAGGCTTGCCTTATAACCAAGTGTATAAGGTTGAGGATGATTTTGGGTATCTTGCTGGACCAACCGCCGGAATGAAACTTGAAAGTGCGTTTAGAAAGGCTGATGAAAAAGCGTTTGCTAATACGGGTTGGAACCTTCACGAACGCTTGCTAACGGTTCGAAATACATTGTGGGAAGGCACAATTGAGCGTAGAACGAAAAACATCACGCAAGGCTGCTTGAAGCGCACCATATCAAAGATAACCGACCGTTCTAGAGCCGTTCAAATCATCTTTAACCGCATGAAAAAGCGCGGTGAACACCTCCTATTAAAAGGGAACGAATTAGATCGTATGGTCAATGCGAGGCTCGTTTCCTGCGGATTCTCCGCATAATCTCCAGTCTATCCGGTTAGCTCCGGAGCCCTACGCGAACTCCAAAGCAAAACACTGTTTATTATGTGTGCAATGAACTGTCAACAAGGCGGTTTTCCCCACTGATATTTTCTCATTATTCAAAAATTATCTACAGGACGTGTAGCGTTTTAAGCACTTATTATTTGTTACTGCATACGGAGTTTATAGGTTTATTGCATAGCACGGGAGAATTAGCGCATTACCTTTCTACCTAACTAATAAATTAATAAAGAGCTTATATTTAATCCCCTCAAAATCGGGGATTGTGGGGATAGAAGTGCCATTTCCTAGCAGAGCTAGGGGCTACTTCATCGCTACGCACCGCTAGCAAAGCTCTAGAATGGAAACTCTACAGCTAGAAGTGATTTGGACGTGATTCTAAAACACTGTCGCTGCGCGACGATTTTGGCAGAAAGAAGGGGCGAGATTTTAGGACTGGAGATAAACAAAAGCCACATCGCTAGAATGTGGCTTTGTTTCATATGGTTATGATATCGTTTGAGGTCTCTAATCAAAAACTTCACCAATAACCACAAGGTCATTTTATTATGAACAATACGCCAGTCCAACACAAGAACGATGAGCAAAATCAAGTTGTAGAAAAAATTGATCATATAGATGCTCGCCTTGAAGCTATGATGGATTTGGGATCAAGCGCCATTGATGCGTATAAACACAACTCTCGGAGTAAAACTCTAATGGAACGGCAAGTAAAGCGGCTTGAAATTAACGCAGATTTAAAACGGCACGAGAAAGAGCAAGATATTGATAATGAAAAACACAAGCGCGTTACTTACCTACTCTATTTCTCAGGTGGTTCTATTGTTGCTCTCTGTATGGTTGCTTTCTTTACAGGTAATGCCGAACACGTCAAGACTATCCTAATGGCAGTGGGTTTCTTACTCGGTGGGCCTACTATCTCAAAAGCTTTTAAAAGTAAAAGCGAGCAATAATATTAAAGCTCAAAAAGTCGCCTAGCGGCTTTTTATTTAATGTATAATTCCCTCCGATGATTTCGTAATACCTCCCGACTTGTTTCTAACGTCAGTTAAGGAACAAGTAATGTCTATTCTCCAACAAAAACTAGATCACCAAGGCAGCAAACTCACCCTTTATCAAAAAGCGGTTTTGCCTCCTACCTCCCAAACTCAAACCTTTAGCTTTGTACGTATCGCAGGCCAGCTCACTGGAGAACAGCACGCGCTTAACGTTCAAGTTCTTCATAAACTCACACCATTGGAAGCTGCCAACGATCCCTTGTACTAACCACCGTCGAGAGACAGAGGACAAAATGACAAAACTACTTTCTATTCAAGAGTGCGATAACTCGCTGGCTGCACTGGATGCAGCAGACCAACTATCTAACGCGATTCAAAACGATTTGAAGAAGCTAGAAAACATCGATCCAAAAGAGATCATTGGCAAAGCAACAAAGATGCTCATGACGCGCCAATTCTCGCTTGAGGCGCTTGGCCTATCACCTGACATTATCAATCACATTAAATCCTTAGAGAAAATCAACACGACAGCGCGCAGCAAATACCGCGAGCGCGTGGAGTCAGACAAGGCCGAGCTAGTCGAAGCACAGGAGGTGAACAATGGCTAAAGTTGCCAATCCAGTGCGCGGTTACTTGGGTTGTCCGGTTTGCCAATCCGTGGCAACCGTTCACCAAGTCGGCGAAGGTAAGCTCATTGAGCTAGGCGAACCACCAAAGAACAACCGAAACCTAGGTTTGCTTTACTACAAGTGCCCTAAATGTGGTAACAGCCCAATGAGTAAAGAAGTGCATTCTTTTGTCGAGAAGCACGTCACGCAGGACTCTAACCTAGTCACTACCGAGTTGGAAGCCATAGAACCCAGTGTTGAAGTAACGGTTGATTCAACCGAAGAGTCCCTGGTTCTTAGCGAGTCTTTAACGGTTAGCGAAAACGAGCCTCAAGCCTTACCCGATAAGGTTGCAAGCACTGAAACAACCGTTGAAGAAACCGACACAAAAACGCCCTTTTTGAGTGGTAAGCGCATTTCCATTGCGTTTGGAGTGCTGCTGTTTCTGGTTTGGATATGGCAAAGACTCAAACCTCGCCCACAACAACCACAAGAGCAAGCTGAGGTGAGCCATGGATGAATCAAACTTGATTACTGAAGCAGCGAACGACAGTGAATGGGGTGATTTCGGGAACGTGATCAAACAGCTTGAGCAACAGGAAAGCACTGAATCGCAAGAAACCGAAACACAAGAAACGGTTGAAGTAGATTCTAGCGAAACCATCGAGTTACTTCTATCGAGCATGTTTAACCTCACTGAACAGGCGATTAGCTCTCTAAATGAGATTGAGTTTAGCTTTGACGAAAGAGGCAAAGATGAAGTGATCCAAGCATCGGTGCCCGTACTTAAAAAGTATGGTTCCGTTGCGTTGGAGGGCTTCCAATATCTAGACGAAGCGACGCTTGTCATTGCTGTGATTGGGCTTGTGATTTCAACGCGGATCACCGTTAAAAACGCCAAGGCAATCAAACAAGCGGAAGCCGACAAAGGGGGCGATGATGGCGAGAAAGAAGCAGCCTAAACTCCCCTTGCCTAACCCTGTCAACTCAAACCCATCTCTCGATGCCGAACATACGATTTATGTGGCGGGTACTGGCGGCGGTAAGACTTCCGCAGTGAAACATTTGGGGCTTGTTTCGAAAGGTTCGCAAGCGGTGTTCTTCGACCCTTACCAAAACTATGCTGGCGGTAAGTTCCAAGGCCAACAATGTCATGGCACATCTTCTCGAGTAGTCTTTATCAAATCATTGGTTGCGGCGCGTAAAGCGCGTAAGCCGTTCAAGCTGGCCTACCTTCCAAAAGATGGAGCAACGGCAGAAGAACTTGAATTTTTCAGTTCCGTTGTTTGGGCGGTTGGCAACGGGAACGCACCGCAGCTGCATGTGGTGATAGAAGAACTGGCGTCTTGTGTCGAAACGTCCGGCAAGTTGTCAGGCCGAGCAGGTGAACTTTTGCGTGGTGGGCGTCAGTATGGATTGATTGTCCACACCGTATTTCAAAAAGGCCAAGAAGTACCGAAAACCGTGACGTCTCAATCGTCGACTTGGTTTATCGGTGCGCTTAATACGTTAGCTGATGCTGAATGGCTCGCTGATAAGCGAGGCATAGACCTCAATACTATCGCAGGGCTAACCTCAGCCAAGGTAAACAAACAACTTATTGGTAAACCCATTGCGGAATACATGCTTGTCCGTGACGGTATAGGCAACGTCGAACACAAGGCATTTAACTGCCTAACAGGTAAGAAACTTACCCTCAATTATCGCTGATTCACCTCACATTTTAACCTATAGGTTACCCGTTCAACCTATAGGTTAAAGCCCCTTCTCTCTCAAATCCTCCCTATCCATAGTGATGACTCCTGTTAACCGTAAATGCCGAACAACAACAGAGGTTGGCATGTTCAACATTGCATTTAATTTACTCATTACTAAAGGGTTAGAAACTATGCCTAATTTATCTAAGGCAAATTGGAAAGTCGTCGGGGTTGCCGTAGCGGTAACGCTGATTGCTATTGCCGTCATTGCAAACGTCGATGCACTAGACAAACCACGCGATGCGCTTGGTTTGGACAGTGGTCGCCTTTAACTGATTAGGAGTATTTGACTATGGCATCTCCTATTTCACAAATGGCGGCGATTGTTGCAGCGGTCAAAGGCGCGTGTGATGTACGCCCTATGGATTTAGATCCTTTTCGCTCAGGTACCGTCTATGGCAAACAAGCTATCTTAGAAATCAAAGAGCTAAACGCGTTTGCTTCAATTGAAGTCGTGACCGACCTACCATTAAAACGTCTAGGCCGTGTTTCGCTTGAACGTAACAATAAAGAGATCATTGGTATCGATGCGTCGTTCTTCCATAAACGTGACACCAAGAAAGGTCTACCCGTTCAAGCTAAAGGCGTATCCGGCGCAACTAAAACTCGTCTTATCATCCCATTCGCTGACGAAACGATGCGAACTCTGCAAGGTATTCGCCGTGGCGAGCTGGTTCACCAAGCCGGTGAACTGCTTGTATTAAAGATTGGCGTAAAAGCAAAAGCAGCCGGCGATCCAGATGTGCCGGAGTTCACTGCTCGTGCTCGCGTGTTGGATTACCAAAGCACGCGATTCTTCCAACAACGCTACACGCAAACATCCATTCTACAAACACAAACCGGTGAGCAGCGTCACGAGTTCCCAATTGTGGGTCAAAACGTACGATTGCGCTCAATGCTTTTGGAAACCGAAGACGACGATATTACGCGCGTTTCCATTCGCCGTGATAACGAAACGATTTGGGAGCAAGACGTTGAAGACATTCGCTTCGCCATGTCTCGCTACAGTCAAACCAATGCACCAGAAAAAGGCGTGTGGATTGACTTTGTCAGCACTGGCTTTGCCAACGAACAATCTTTTACGCCTATTGCACTTTCGAGCCTAAAACTCGTGGTGGAAAAAGGCTCGTCAGGCACGATTGACGTGTTCGCAGACTACATCGAAGTGGAGCAACTGCCAGCGGTGTAAGGGGGCATCATGGAAAAAACATCCAATTGGTGGGATGGCTTTACAGATGGCTTGGGTGAGTTCGGCTCAGACCTGATTGATGGAGCCAAGTCTTACTATGGAAGTCGTGAAGCCGAGGCCAATGCCGAAGCGAAAGCGAAAGAAAACGCCACAGTCACCGAACAAGCGCGCATCGATGCAGCTAAGCGACAAGAGCAACAAACTCAGCGCGATAACAAGCAACAACAACTGATGATTTACGGCGGTGCAGCGGCGTTTGTCCTCATTTTGTTGGTCATTATCTTTAAGAGTTAAGGAGGGATTATGCCTTTTTTTGTTCTTCCTCTTCTTTTCTTGGCTGGCGGTGCCACTGGTGCATGGTGGACGAAAGAAACCGTTGAAGCGGTAACGGGCGGTGAAGAAGGTAGACCGCCCTACCTTGCTTTGATTGTCGTCGCTGCGGCCTTGTTCGTAGCATGGCGTAAGGGGTGGCTGAAATGATCCCAAGTATCGGTGGTGGTGTTAACACTGGCGGCGGTGGTATTTCCGGAGGTCCATCTTCAGCTAAAAACGGTGATTTCACCGGTGGCGGCTCAGGTGGACAAGTCACCTTTAACAATAACCAAGGTTCAGGCGGCTCAAGCAAAGTCATGTTAGCCGGTCTTGCCGTTGTGCTGATTTTGGGGGTGTTATGGCTAAAACGATAGTTCCCAGCAAACTACCTTGGTCTGATGCACTAATTCGCCGGTTCAAACAGGCAGGCTTTACCCCTGCCATTATCCAAGAACTCACTTCATTAGGAGAAGCTTGGCAATTTGAATCACTGGTGATTGTGCTTCGCTCCGAAGATCGCGAACTCGTCTGGATGGCATCGCTTGGTGAAGATGTTCGTAGCCACGTTCATAACATTTTATCCATTGCCAAACGTGCCGGCGCAAAGACGATGCGCTTTCATGTGGCAGACGATGAGCGTGCCATTGTTCGGTTTTGGCGTAAGTACCAACCAGTAGAAATACATGGTGAAGGTTTTGAAGCCGGTGCGTATCGCGTGGACTTGGAGGACATCGAATGAGCCGTTCAAAAAGTTCACAAAGTAGCACTGTCAATAATACCAATATCAACAACGTGCTCGATGGCGAAGCCATTAGAGAGAGTTTTCGATTTGCCGAAGGGATTGCTGAAGAAGCGTTTGACAGTGCGAACAGTGCCTTTTCTGCAAGCAGCGGCGTAGCAAGCGACGCTATTGACGGAAACGTTGACGTTACAAAGGCGGCACTCGATAGCAATACAGCCGTTGTTGACCAAGCGTTAGGCAGTGTCGATAACGCAGTTAAAAGCAACGAAGCCGTCACTAAACTTGCGCTTGATGGTGGCCTAGAAGCGTTTAAGGATGCGCTCAACGCCAACCAAGACACGTCAAAACTTGCGCTCGAGAAGAACGCGCAAGTGGTAGATGAAGCGTTTGATTCATTTAACCGCCAGTCAAGCTTAGCGTTTGAGTCAAACCAGAGAGTCTTGAACGGTGCATTCGATTCGTTTGATGCCCTGTCAGCGCAATCACTAAAAGCGAACCAGACCGTAATTAGTGATGCGTTGGAAAAGCTCTCTGACCAAAACAGCAAAGGATTAGATGCACTTGCCGGTTTACAAGGTGAACAAGCGAGTAACAACTTCAAATTGCTTGAAGGTATACAACGCACGATACGCAATGATAACTCCGGCGGCGCGACTGAAGTGCTAGACAATCAAAAGACACTGTATCTCGTGATTGGTCTGGTTGTGATTGTGGTTCTTCTATTTGGCATGAGGGCTAACTAAGTGTTATCAGAAACCCAACTACGCAACGGCTATAACGAAGTCATTCAACTGACTGGCCGTTACCTAATGCTCACTAAAGGCCAGCAAGTTCAAGCCGTAGCCGGTGATAAAGCCGTGACACTGTTACGTGGCTATGTGTTTGACTTTGGCGAAGTGTTTACCCAAGTCAGCATAACCAACGAGACGGATGAAGAAGACATTGAATTGCTCGCTTCTGCTGTCCCGTTTGCTGCTGGTGTTGATGCGAGTCGTATCGCCTTGTCAGGTGGGGAAATTGATCGCATTAAAGAGCCTATCCAAGTCACGGCTTCGGCTACGGTTGAGAACGGTACCGTTCACGTTATTAGCGGTGCAAACCTTGCAATAAGTGACGACGTCACCATCAATGCCGGACAAGCTAAACGCCTGTCTGGCTTGAACTCAGAACGTAAGGCGTTATTGGTTCAAGTCATCTCGTCCTCGAGAACGCAGCTTCGCCTTGGTGATTCAAGCGTCTCTCAAGGTCGAGGTATTGTGCTTGCCGGTTCTATCTCTGCTCCTGGTTCAATGCCAGTAGAAACTAGCGGTGAATTGTGGGCGTTCAATGAGTCAAGTGAACCCGCGACCATAAGTGTCATGGAGGTAGCGAAATGACAATAAGCATTCACCAATCCCCTGACTTAGTCGGCGAAATCACTCCTTTGCTGAATGCGATGCGTGAAGCTTTAGAGGCGAAAACACAATCCGAAGCGGAAGCTACTCGCGAAGGTGTTGCCGGTGTAAAAAGCGATGTGGCTCATGTACAAGAAGCAACACAAGCTGCCAGAACGGACATTGCCACCGTGAAGTCTGATGTAGACGATTTAACAACGGTAAATGGTCAAATCAGTACTGAAGTACTCGCGATTAACGCTCATACATCAACTGAGATTGCTAATGCTAACGCCTATACATCGAGCGAGCTAAGCAAGTTGCCTAAATCAGCAATCAAGAATATCTACCGAGGGCGAACTACCTACAAAAATGGCGAAACCGGTCAAATCACCATTCCGACCGTCAACACGAAAAAGACGGTGGTGAACTTACTTTCTATCGTTTCGACTTACGGAAACTACAACGGCAACGCGCAAGAACGTTGGGGATGGTTAGAGCTGGTTAGCTCAAATACGTTACAGCATCACTTTGACAAAACCTACTCGTCCACGCCCCACTACATTTCTTGGGAGGTCATCGAATATGCCTAGTTTTACCAAAGACGAAAATAACGTTGTAAATGGCGTTATGTCTTTTGACCCAGTGTCGCCAGAACAACTGTTTTTAGCTGACTTTGATTGTTCGATAGTTGGCAAATACCACAAAGACGGAGCTTTCTATGATGTCGAAACGCACCAAGTTGATAGCACTATTTCTACTGATAGCGGGGACAGTTCTGATGAGTAAGAAAGGATTACCTCGCGGCGTTCGATACAACAACCCACTCAATATTCGTGAAGGCCAAAACGATCCAAACCATTGGCAAGGTGAACACCTTCTCGATCTTGATGAAGGTTACGAAGAGTTCACCGCACCTAAATGGGGCTTTAGAGCCGCAGCACGCATCTTACGAAACTATCAACGTTTCTATGGATATAACTCACTCCGTGAGTTGATTACTCGTTTTGCTCCCAAGAACGAAAACGACACAGACAACTACATTTCGTTTGTCTCAAAGCGGCTTGATGTTTCACCTGATGCACCACTGCCTTTGTCGGATGATCAATTTATGTCTCGCATGCTCCATACCATGTCAATTATGGAAGTCGGACGCTATTTCACTTTAGAAGACGCTGCGGAAGGCGTTGCACTGGCCTAGAGGCCAAAACCAATTCAATCAATTAACTGAATAGAGAGAATACAATGAAAAAACTAACAAACTGGCTTAAAAATCGTTGGCAAGAACCATCGACTAAAAAAGGCGTTGGCCTTGTCGCTGCGGGTGTCACGCTCGCTATTGGTCATCCAGAGCTCATTACAGCAAGCGTTACTGAAACTGGCGTCCAATGGGGCGGCTTAGTTGGCACCGCAGCCCCTGTTTTGATTGGTCTTTGGGAAACCGTTCGCCGAGAGTTTAACTACTAAGGTTTGATCGAGGTAAACATTGGACTTACTAGTATCACTCAACAGCATGGGCTTCTCCCCGACTTGGATTGCACTGCTTGTCGTACTTTGGAAACAAGATAAGCGTTTAACAATCATAGAAACTGTCTTGCAAGGAAAGAAGAATGGCTAAAGTAGGCGTAAAAGCGAATGGTCAACTAAAGAAAGGTTATCGCTACGCAAAAGGCGGTCGTGTTGTGAAAGCAGCGACCACGACAAAGCGTCGCGCCACCCGTAAAAAGCGCAAATAAGCGAACAAGACCAAACCATAAAAGCCCGTTATCTCTAACGGGCTTTTATGTATCTTGCTGAATTTTATAATTTACGTATAGTTGCATAGCTATTAATCACCTATATGAATAAGGATATATAAAATGAAAAAGTATCTCGCAGCTGTAAGTGTGGTGACAACCATGGCTTTAGTGGGATGTGGCGGCGGTGGCGGCTCAAGTAGCAGCGCGACTCCGACTCCGGCCGTTAAAGAATTCGCGCATAACGGCATCTACGCCAATACCCAAGACCAAATTTTGATGGTAGTTGACAGCAAAAGTAAAACATCACCTCTTATTGTTGGTGACTTTGAAACAAACGCTGTATTAGCAGTGCAAAGCGCAACGACAACTGAGCACACAATGACCGTTAAAGGCGTGTCATACGTGGACACGCTCACACAGCTAGGCGACTCAACATTTGAGGCGACAGCTAACTTCGATAGTAACGGTGTAACGCTTACTGCAACTATCAACAATAAGCTAGAGAACTACAGTCTTGCGAAAGCAGCTGACAGTAAGCAGTTGAACGAGCTTGTTGGTACATACACTGATACTAATGACGGCACAGTTTGGACAATCGACGAAGTAGGCAATCTTTCGGTAAATGGCATTTGTCAGCTTTACGGCAAACTCACGCGAAGCGGTGCCTACTACACAATCGATCGAGTAGAAGCAAGCAACTGTAAAGACGCAGACCTTAATGGTGTTTATGAAGGTGTTGTTGCGACGGCTGAGTACGAAGGCAAATCATATATTGCAGGCGTGATGGCCAACGACATCAACACTATTTGGGGAAGTGTCTCACTTAACTAATTAGGACTGGCCCGCTTCGATGTGGGCCTTTTTAGGACCAATGGTAAAACTGACTCCACTGGCAATTTTATGCGTTGTTGCTTGGCTTATCTACTATCAACGCAAACGTAATAATGACATTGAAAATTATTCTCTTGATAACTTCCCTATTCCGTCCAGAGAACCCGATTTCGATATTGTAGAAATATTAGATACTAACAGTTCATCATCACACTAAGCTTCATCTAGCGGGGGATATAGAGTTGGCCTTAGAAGTAATAACAATCTTTGAGAACATAACCACTATAGCTAAGTATATAGCTACTCTGATAGGGAGTTTGGCTGCGCCGATCTACATATATATCAAGATCAATCAGTTCCGTTCAGAAAAGGCTACTGAGTTACATGACAAGTATAAAATATTGAAATCACTGATTAGTGAGCCCGAGACAAACATGCCTGAGATTCTGATTGTGCTCAAAGGTATATCAAAGGTAGAGCTTACTCGCGAAGAAATAATATGGTTCATAAATGAACCAGGGGCTTTCATGAAACTAAAAGAATACGGAAACCTGAAATGGCGCTATAGCAACATTAATTTTGAAAAAGGCGAGTTTGACGTCAGCAAGAGAATTGCGACAGGACCACGTATAGCGATAGAGACGACTAAGATAGTGGTAAGTTGTTATAGCTACATTGTATTTTTCACTATCGGTTTTAAGTGGATAATTACGGCATCCTATGGTGAATCCGCAATAGCAACCTACGTGATAACTTTTGCTTTTTTACTCAACTTCACAATGATTTTATATGGCAGTGCATACATTTTTCGTTTAATGAATAAGGCGATAAATTTAAAAGGAAAACCTAGCCTTATTAAATAATACTCTACGTGCATTTAGCAGGACGTTTTACGCCCTGCTTTTTTAATTTATAACGTTTCTTTTTTTTTCGCCTAAATTGGACCACATTAGTGTGATTCTTCAAGCTAACACGTATATCTAACTCCATAAGATCATATGCTGTAAGCTCCCTACCTCCCGGTGTAAACAACTTATCACCACGAATCTTAAAACCTCTCCATGCCTTAGTTATTGGTAAGTAACCTCTGTGCATTATAAGAAGTAGCCGAACAACAGACATCGGCCAATTTCCCTTTTTGATCCAGTTATCAACTGTTTTAGTAGTTACGCCAAAATACTCTGCGGCTTCTTTTCGTCCATCGAAATGCCAAAGAAGTAAGTCACTAACTTGATTTGAGTACATACCATGTTTGTACAGTTCGTCTTTTACATGTTTTTTCATGTGATCTCCGTCTCATTATTAAAAATGCGACGAAAATCATATTTTTGCGGGTTATGACTCGCAACAAACAATAAGCACATATTTTCAATCGTTTTACATAATTCGGGATACTAAAAAGATACCCTCTTAGGTGCACAATGAGTAAATAGTCAGTAATGTAACTTATTGAACATAAGGCACATATAATGCGCACTTGGTGACTTCTAGGTTTTAAGTATACCAAGATGTAAGTGATTGCCCGATTAAGCAAACACACAGTTATAAGGTGCTTAACGTAACGCATTGTAAAATTCCATGCGTTACGTTTGCCACTAAGGCACGATCTGCATAGCTAACCATACAGCGGTCAACGCTGGTTTTGTTTCACCTTCGATTTCAACAACCACTTCTGTACTAAACACGTACTGTCCGGGCTTCCTTTCATCAACGGCTATCAACTTGGCATGAGCCCGAATACGGCTATTCACTTTTACTGGATGAATAAAACGCACCTTATCGAACCCATAATTGAGACCAAGCCTAGTACCCTTCAAATGGTACCCAAAACTCTCTGCAAAATATGGAAGCATAGACAAAGATAATAAGCCATGCGCGATTGTAGATTTGAACATTGTAGCCCGTGCTTTAGCCGGATCCGTATGGATAAACTGATGATCTAAGGTACAATCTGCAAATTGATTAATTTGGTCCTGATTCACAACAAACCAATCTGTTGGCTCGATATCAACACCGATATACTTATCGATGTCATTCGTTGAGATTACTTTCATAGCTTCCTTTACGTCGAACTAGATTTTTCTATGGCGCCAAGTGTATCAAATAAGCTAACGTCAACTGGAATGACATCGAGTTGATACTCTAATCATTAAGCATATTACCCAGCGTTAGAACAGAGCTTGGAACTGTGACTAGGATCAAAGCTAAACCCACGATATATAACTCTCCTCGCCCAAATCTGGATTCGCTAGCATTCCTCAGTATCCTCTTTTACCCAAATAAGTCACAGCGTAACACGTAAGTAAAATCAAACGATGAAACTACATAAGCTGCCAATGTAAGCAAATGATCATTTATTGAAAATCTACCTGCACCAATTACGTCACAAGCCAACTCGGAAAGACGAATTCGTCCATTATTTTCGCATCTCAAAATCGGACCAGGCTTGAAAGCCAAATTTGATTGCAAGCACTTACTGCAGCCACTAACTACTATTTGTCTACATTATTTGTCAGATAACAAAGTGACGGCGTCTCTTTTAGATTTCTTCAGAATATTCTACTACTTAATTCGACAGCGAAATTACACCCTGTAATTTAATTACAAGCCCGATAAATGCTTAGGTGCAAACTAGATACTTGTTTCGCCCTAAGTAATTGTATTTAAATAGATAACCGATGATAGCAAGCTTTAGGCAGTGTTTTTGCCTATCTATGATAGGTTACAGTTAATCGTTGTTGGTAAAATTTTACCTACTTATTATGGTAGAGTTTTCTTCTCTACTTTGGGGTTATTAGTGTGACGTGGTAACGGAATATTTGTTAGAAGAAAGGTGGTGAGTTGTCTGTTTTAGTTGTGTATATGACGGGCGTAAAAAAGCAGGGTCTGTGCCCTGCTCTTCGTAATTTCTTAGTCTTGTTTCTTTGCGGCGTATTCGGCTCGAATTTGTTCGGCAACGATCTTTATCGCTTCTGCGGTACTGGTACCCTTTTGCATTAGCTCTTGAATACGTTCTACTGCTTGTTGTTGTTCTTGATGGGACAGAGGTGGTAAATCGTCAAACATAAAAAAGCTCCTCAATGTGAGGAGCTGACTATAACGATTCAGTTAGTAGGTCGCAAGGAAATTAATCGAAGCCCCCATTGCATTTTCGTTGGTATATTGAGCCGCGATATCGAGTTCAATCAGATTGAGTGGTGATAATCCAATACCTGCGGTAATCGTTCCATCCTCACTTGATCGTGCCATGTTTTTCTTATAGCCTCCGCGCAGTGCCATCTGTCTTAAAATGTCGACTTCAAAGCCAGCTCTTAGCATTTGGCTATTATCATCAAATGTTGAAAACTTTTTCTCTTCATTTAAGTCATAATCAACGCTTACCGTGAAGTAGTCGGCGACGATACCTGCACCAATGGTATAGAGCGGACGCATGCTGTATTCGTACGAAGCGATTGGATCGCCATTCGGAGCTGTAAATGCTTTAGTCTTAATATCTCGACCCACTAAGTTTTTTGCAGCTAAACCTACGCGGAAAGGTCCATAAAACCAGAGAGCACCTGCATCCAAGTTGAAGATGGTGTCAGCAGTCTCATTTTCTCTTAAATCTTTTGTGTCAAACGCGGCAAAGCTACTTGCATAAGAGTATGTATAAATGCGTTGCAGTTTTGGCGTTAAACCAAAAGAAAGATGCTGATTCATGAATGTCGTGTACTTAGCAAGCGAAATACCTGCTTCAGCAACACCGATCGAAACACCACGCACATAACTGTTGTCGAGAGAACTAGCTGGTACCGAAGTGTCGACTTCAGGAGTAACAAAGGATTCAGTATACAACTTGCCGTAAGCGGTCGCAGAAAGAAACTTGTTTGGAATACCAACCGCCACTACACCGCCTAAGTCGAAGTCTAATTTAGCGTTATCGATGTTATTTAGCGAGTTAACGATTTCAGTGTCGTCGGTGAGTTTGCTAATACGATCAATTTCGTCGATCAATCCATCCTGATCGTCATAACTAATACCAAAGCTTGGTACTATCATGCCGGCGTCATCGTTTCTACGATAGATTGCTGTGAGTGCTGGGTTAAAGAAAGGTGCGGTTAGGTAAGAGGCAGATACTGTGCCTACTCCACCCATCGCATCACTGCGAGCTTCGATTGCGTATGTCGCTGCATTGGTTGAAAAAGAAAGGCATGCGCTAGTGACGCTGAGTGCTAATAGTTTATGTTGAATCTTCATATGGGACTAATTCATTGTGCGTTATGAACTTTGTATCGACCAATATGAAGATTCTTTAACTATTCTTCTAGGGAAAGATCATAAGTGCGGCTAATAGTTTGAGCTTGCTCAACAATTATGTCCCCTTGCCAACGTCGGCTGTTAATACCAACTGCGAGCACGTACCGATCGTTAGGGACTCCTTCTAGCTCAAGAGAGTTAGGGTAATTGGATTCGTAACTCTTTTGCCAAACTTGTTCGTACTGACCATCTACATAATCATAGAGACCAACATTGAGTTCAGGAAGTGGGCAGTGTGGGTTTCTCAAGGCACTTTTTTCGACTTTCCAATTCTCTTTTGATGTCCATCGTACATATTGTGAAGAGTTGGAGTCACCCAAAACTATCCATGTTCTAAAAACTCGACCATCAACGGCAACGATAGATAGGTGATAAAGACCAGCTTCGATTTTTCCTGTTAGGTTGTAGCGTTTTAGGTAACGTTTTTCATTCGCAATCGTGTTGGTAACGACGTCTTCTTGGCTTAATGAAGCGTCGGCTGAGATAGACTCATCAACCCAACGTTCAAACATGATGTCATCTAGCTCAGTCACCGCCCTAAGTTTTATAACCAAGCGGTAAGTATCGCGTCCAGGGCTCTGAATGGTTTGGCGAATGATATTAACGCCACTAATCCATTCCGGTAACGTAACCGTAGATAGTGATTTGCCACAATCCTTAGTAAGAGATTGTGCTAACAGGTCATTTAAATGGGGGGTAATAGCCTTATTCGGTTCTGACTGCCAAAGTTCCACTAGAGAAAGAAACATATCTGGCAAGTTATCTTCCAATAGATGTTGGTGGGCTTGGCTTAAAGGCGTGTTAGACGAAAACCAGTCCATACCATGGACTGGTTTCATCAAAGTTGCCGCTAATAATATTGGCAGGACTAACTTCATCGTTACGCTTTCATTTTGTAGCCAACGCCACGCAACGTTTCAATTTCAAGACCAGGCAGCTTTTGGCGAAGCTGCAGCACGTGTGTGTCTACTGTACGAGTCGTTGGGAAATGGTTGTAACCCCAAACGTGGTCTAATAGCTCGTCACGCGTAAATACACGGCCTAGGTTTGAAGCTAGGAACAACAATAAATCAAACTCAGTACGGGTTAAGGTGATAAGTTCGCCTTTAAAAAGAACCTCACGTGTTGCGCGATCGATTTCGAGCTCGTTTGTAATAACTTTGTCCGCACTGCCCTGTTCTGCTGAATCAGGAGCACGAAGCTGAGCTCTAATACGAGCAAACAGTTCTGCTTCAGCAAAAGGTTTTGTTAGGTAGTCGTTTGCACCTGAGTCCAGTCCTGCGACTTTGTCTTTCACAGTAACTAATGCGGTTAATAGAATAACCGGGACATCTTTAATTTTCTTCCACTCTGGCAGGGATTCTACTGAATCACCATCCGGTAGTTGGCGATCTAGAATCACTAAATCAGCCTTTTTCCATTGTGGTTCTACATCTGAAATACGCTCCACATGCAAACACTCATACCCTGCTTGTTCAAGGCTCACAAGTAGGCCATCAGCAAGGTTTTTATCATCTTCAACGAGAAGCAGAGTCTGTTTCACAAGGTATCTCCAGTATAAATGTTGTAGGTGGACCTATCAGAGACATTTTGCCTCCCATACGTCCCATCATAGATTCGACAATAGTTAATCCCAATCCTAGGCCACTCTTACTTACAAATGGTTTTCTTAAGTGAGCCCAGTCTTTAGATGAAAGTTTCCCTTCATCGATGACACGAATAACTAATTTTTGAGCACTGGTTTCAACATCAAGTCTTACCGGTGCTTCACCATATTTAATTGCGTTTCTCAACAAGTTATCGATACAAGTACCTAGCCAGTATACGTTAATTTTGGCCGAGATATCCTGGTTGATAACAAATTGAACGGATTCGTTAAATTCTTCTTCAATCTTAAACTCTAACCACTCTTGAACAGAAGGAACCCATTCTGTTGCAAGCGGTTGGTTGTCCGATTGCAAGTAATCTTTACTTGCTTCAGCTAACTGCCTTAA
>Ga0209379_10001162_pt1 | contig 18070 bp, 18 predicted proteins | sample tdDd001_FD_187124 | JGI IMG/M metagenome (GOLD analysis project Ga0209379, IMG submission 187124) | Marine sediment microbial communities from the Atlantic coast under amendment with organic carbon and nitrate - tdDd00.1 (SPAdes)... | ecosystem: Environmental > Aquatic > Marine > Coastal >...
TCTTTTAAACGGTTTATAAAAAAATGAATTTGACGTTTGTCACCTTGCAACTCAATTGTTACTCCCTGACTATCATTTAACACTGTACCGGCAAGATGATATTTGAGTGCGTAACGATAGACGAGAGGTCTAAATCCTACACCTTGAACTATACCGTTAATACAAATTCTAACTCGTTGTTGTTCAATCGGATTCATCATATTCATCACTATGCTTTGCGGGTCAGATAGACTCTCAGTGTTGACGGCACAACGAGTAGGAGTCAGCTAAAGGTGATCAGTTGTAGGACTGAAATAAATTTTTACAACAAGCACTTAGTTGTCTTTTATTTCCAATAAGGATTTCAAATCGGCTAATCGGCTTATAACGAAGGTATTTCTCCCTTCTCTTATTAAATATCCGTTACGGATCAGGTTATTAAATAATGAAGACGCTGTTTGGCGGGTGGTTCCGATCATTAAAGCGATGTCTTCCATGCTTAAATCACATTCAAACTTTAAGCCTTCAGGGCACATTTTTCCCGTTTCCTGCCCCCAGGAAAGAATGAATCCAATTAATCGGTGTTTTGCATCATGGAATATCAAGCCATCGATGATATCAAAGGTACTGCCTAGTACATCGCCTAGAATTCTTGTCATGATCATACTAAATTCAGGGTATTCGTTGATCTTAGTACGAAACTCTTTAGCGCTAACTAACATTAGAGCTGATTCTTTTGACGCTTCTACAAATGCCCTTGTATGCGTGCTAAAGATGTCACCAGGTTCAAGGTAACATAGGGTAAATTCACGTCCTTCATAAGATAAATAGACTCGTGTACGTCCAGACACCACGATGAATACATCATTATTGTCTGAGCCAGGTACACTGATTAGTTGGCCTTTAGCAAATTGTTTACACCGAAACTCATCCAGAAAACCCTCGTATTTAGGATCTTTTAACAGTTCCATCATGTTCAGTTGAGATATTCTCATTTTTGACTGCATAATAACGTCTTCTCACAAAGCGTAATCGGTTGTGTTGTTGTGAAGTGTTGATCACCTTGAACACTTACCGCTTACTAAAGTCTATCATCAGTGCAGCAGAGCGATGTTGTACGGGCGTTGCTCTGCTGTGTGGACTATTTAATTATTTTTATATTCATTTAAGTGGCTTGGTATGCCAGTGGCTAGCGTTCAGTACAAGATATACAAGGGTCGATACTATTTACGATCAACGGAACATCTGAAATCTTACCACCTTGCATCATTATATGAAGCGCATCCCAGTTAGGGTAGCTCGGGACTCGCCATTTCAAACGTTCAGGCTTATCACTTCCATCAGTTTTTAGGTAGTATAATAATTCCCCTCTTGGAGCTTCTGTTTTTGCAATAGCTTGACCCGCAGGGATGATGGGCAAACTTGTCATGCAAACTTGCCCTTCCGGCAATGCGTGAAGACATTGTTCTATCAAAGATAGCGCAACCAGCACTTCATCTAACCGTACCATAGCCCGAGACCACACATCACCACCTTGCCGGCTTTGGATTTCAAAATCTAGTTTGTCATATACGGCATAAGGCGCGTCTTTTCTTACATCGTTGACAATGCCAGAGGCTCTGGCCACTGGCCCGACCAAGCCGAAGTCTAAGGCCGACGTTTTGGAGATAACTCCGACCCCCTTTGTTCTCATACCAATGAATTTATCCGTATTGTAGATGGACTTAATTTCTTCAATCGGTGTCTTTATTCGCGCAATCTGAGCCAGTAAATACTTAACTTTGGCTGCATCTAAGTTATATTTCACTCCTCCGATACAGTTTGCCCCCAAATCCATTCTGTTGCCGTAAACGGTCTCTTTCACATCTTGTATGATCTCACGTGTTTCAAGTACGTGCATAAACAGAGAGTCGAAACCTATGATATGAGCCATTATCCCGACGTTAAACAGGTTCGATGCAACCCGTTTGACCTCATCGGCAATAACCCTCAGGTATTGCCCGCGTTCTGGGACTTTAATACCTGCAATCTCTTCAAGCGCCATGCAATACGTGGTTGGATGGCTGTTAGAGCAAAGTGAGCATAACCTTTCCGTTAACGTAATATTCTGGAAGAAATTGCGTTTCATCGCTAAATATTCTAAGCCACGATGAACGTGTCCTGCTGTAATTTCTAGACCTGTGATGGTTTCTCCTTCAACCTCAACCTTGAAATACATGGGCTCTTCTAATGCAACATGCAGCGGACCGACTGGCACTTTAAAACTGGTCATTAATCTTCTCCTCGATTGCGCATAATGTTTTCCCACAATGTTTTGGTACTGGCGGCATTCACCATCGCAGAATATGGGATATAACGTTGTAACACGGCTGAATCGATAGATTCATCGATGAATAACCGCCGAGGATTAGGATGCCCAACGACTTTGATGTCGTATAGCTCCATGAATTCTCTTTCATTCCAATCGGCATTACGAAATATAGGTGTCAACGACATGATTTTATTATCATCACCGATTAACTGCACCGTTGCGGTAAGGGTTGCACCATAAATGTCGAAGTGGTACGCAATTTCATGATTCACTGAGGGCTGCGGGCTCTTTAATTGATAAGCCGTGATAGTACTTAGTCGTCCCCCAAGTTTTTTTACCGTGCTGGCTGTCGCCTGGATGTCACATGCATCCTCTAACTTGCACCATATACTATGAACACCTTGATCATTGACGTGAACATCCAACGAATATATTCCCTGCAAGCTACAAGCGAGCATTTCTTTTAATAGATTAACTTTGTCGATCATAGAGATGTTCCTTTTGATAGCAATTTCGCAGAGTGTTTTCGACGGCAATCTGGACATATCTTTCCGAGTTTTTCGATCATTTTGTTTGTACCTTGATATGCGACTGCTGTAATTTTTGGGCCGCTTGGGATCATTTTTTTGCTACAGTATTCACAAGAAACTAATGCGACAATTCCTTGTTCTATCATCTTATATTTGTCTTCTTGCTTGTGTGCCAAGTGCCAATCTTCGGTAAGAGTAATGGCTTTGGGCATGCAGTAATGTTCACAGAGTCCGCAAAAAGTGCAGCTGTTATGCCACACTGTAAATTTCATACCTTTTTCGCTGTCTTCACATCGAATTGCTCCGCTGGCACAAACGTGTTCACACATGCGGCAGCCTGTACAAGCCGTTTCATCGAAATGGATTCTTGCCCTCAGGCCTTCAGGGGTGAAGGTTTCACCGAAGGGAAAGGGGTCTGTCGATGGTCCCTGAATCAAATTATTCAGTAATACTTTTATCATCTTCATATCACTCTCCTACAGGCGTTCTTTCCAAATCTCAATTGCCATTGCAATGCCTTCAATAATGGCTTGAGGGCGTGGCGGACAACCTGGAATATTGACATCAACATTGATGTATTTATCGATTGGACCTTCGATGGCGTAGCTGTCCCTGAATACCCCGCCAGAGATCGGGCAAATTCCCACTGCAACAGTTACTTTTGGAGCCGGGATCTCTTTGTAGACCTGCAATACTTTTTCTTTTACCCGTGCGGTCAATGGCCCCGTGATCAAGACGATATCGGCATGTTTAGGCGTACCACAATATTGGCATCCAAGACGTTCAACGTCATAGCGTGGGATCAGCGCAGTTGTGGCCAGTTCCACATCACAGCCATTGCAAGAACCGGCATTGATTCGATACAGCCATGGAGACTGCTTGGATACATTTGTTATAAAACTCATTAGCAATCCCTCTTAGCCTTGTAAAACAATGAGCAATAGTCCAACTACGCCAAGTAGCTCGGGCCATTTGAAGTAAAATAGAAATGCTTGGTCTATCCGCATCCGCCCAACGGAAGCGCGTAACAAGGATTTGGTCAGTAAGAAAAAAAGTGAGCATTTGAATACAAAAATTACTGCAGCCCACATTCCTGTATTTGTTCCGGGACAAAAGAGTGCGATGCCCAGAGCCAGTACAACGATAGTTTTCATGGTTGACATGATTTTAAATAATGCCAGTGCTGGCCCTGAGTATTCGCACAAAGGTCCTTCCAGCACTTCTGATTCGGCTTCCGGTATATCAAAAGGAGGGATCCCCAAGTTTGCTGGAATGAAGCTTAGATATGCCAGTACTGCTGGCCACATCCAAGGGTCGAAGAGGAATGATCCATTCAGTTGTTGGTACTGCACGATATCCATCAAAGAAAAGGTGATGAATTGCCCCTGGGATAAGCCGGTTTTAATTGCCACACTCACTATGACCAACAATAAGGGGCCTTCGTAAGCCAGCATAATAGACATCTCCCGAGAGAAACCTATCGCACCAAATGTTGAGCCCGAAGCTGAGCCAGCCAGCATTAGGACAATTGCAGGTATAGCTAATAAATAGAGCAATACCAGCAAATCACCAAATTGGGCACTGGGTTCGTACACCCCAGGTATGGGTACTAGCCCTATGGCAAGGAACATACTGCATGCTCCAAGCAATGGCAGGGCTAGAAATAGTTTTCGTGGCGCGCCAATAGGAACCATCGACTGTTTCTGCATTAATTTAATAATATCGAAGAAAGGCTGTAGCAGTGGCGGACCAATTCTGCGCTGTAATCTAGCAATCAAGATCCTGTCAACTCCTTTAAGCAGTAAGCCAAAGATCAAGGCGCCAAAGGTCGCAGGAAGTAATATTAGCGGAGCTAATATTACCTTCAGTTCTAGCGTATTCATCATTTCAAACATTGTTGTTTCCTATGACTATTTCTTATAACGCAGTAAGGTGCGTATCAGTTTTTCAGGAGCTTCATATAAACTCGAAGCATTTACATGGCTCTCTTCTGGGGTCAGATCCGTAACACCACAGCCGTGAATGTGAATATCGACACGTTGTTGATTACTTTGGCGGTAAAAAAGCCAGCCCAGAGCACTGAAAAAGAGCATCATTAAAGTCAAGGTCAGTGGATGCCATGCCCCCGTACCTGGTAATGCACCAAGCCAGGTAACAGATAGGTCTCCTAATCCCATAGCCGACATAATCCCGCTGATTGGTACAAGAAACAGTCCTGGGAAGATCCCGACAGCAAGGCTAATACCCGTAAAAACAAACATGGGTACTAGCATGCTCAGAGGGGCTTCTTTTATCGTTTTGCATGCATCCGAGGGTTGCCCCATAAAGGCGACATGGGCAAACTTCAACACAGCAGCCAAAGTAAACAGGCTAGACATGAGAGCACTTAAGCCCAGCAGATAGTGGCCAGATTGAAAAGTTGCTTGATAGATAAGCCATTTAGATGCAAATCCATTAAGTGGTGGAAGACCAGATAATGACAACCCTGCAAACAGGAATAGGCCAAATGTGTATGGCATCTTACGCCCCAGACCACCGAGCTTATTTAAGCTCTCAACATGGACTTGGGCCAAGATACAACCCGCAGCGAGAAAGAGAATATTTTTCAGCATCATGTGATTAACAAAATGCATCAGACCCCCAGCAACTCCAAGCGGTGAAGTCAGTGCTATGCCAAGTAAAACATACCCCAATTGACTCACTGTGCTATAAATCAGTAGGCGCTTAATGCCCGTTTGGATCATCGCCATCGCACCCGCATATAAGAGGGTGACAGCGGCAATGACAGCAACGGCATACATTAAGCCTGAAAGCTCATCACTGGTTCCCAATTTTCCAAAAACAGTCATCCCACCTAGCACGGCAAATATCTTGAGTACGCCATAGGGACCACTTTTAAGTAGAACTGCAGAAATATAGCCACTAACAGGGGTCGGAGCCGTTGGTGGATGCATCTGGAAATCGATTCGAAATGGAAGCTGTGCGGCTTTCATGATCAAGCCTGCAATGATTAAAATGAGTGCTGTGGCTAACCATGGCAGAGGCATAGTCAGTGCGGCTTGGCTGATTTGGTCAAAATCGAATGAGCCCGTTTTCGCGGTCAACATTACGATTCCGAGAAACATGCAACTGGCCCCGATGAAGTTAAAGATGAAGTATTTAAACCCTTCAGCCAGTGAGTCCTGGGTTTCTTCATGAATAATGACAAAATATAGTGTCCAACTACTCATGATTTCCCAGAAAGCAAAGAAATTGAACATATCTTTGCTTGCCGTAACCCCTAGCAAACCACCAATCATGAAGACAAAGAAAAAGAAGAATCGGTTTTGCGCATGGCCATGCTTCATATAGCCGATAGAGTACAGTAGATTTAGTACGCCAACTGCCGCAACAAGAATGGCAAACCAGAATGACAGCAGATCATAGCGATTCGCTTCAAACAAAACGGCCGATAAAGCTATTGCCATCACTATGACTGAAGTAATACCGGCTCTAGTAGGGCATCGCTTACCCACAAAGTATACCAATACGGCACCACTACAGGCGACAAATGCACTGATCGACCAGTCCAGAGTTAAGTTGGGAATAGCGATAATCGCTAGTTCGCCTCGACTCGCGATAAGGTCAGCAACTGGGCGCGAAAGTGATAGGCTCAGCTCAGGCACTAATCCACCTAGCAACACGAGAAATGCTAACACGGCCAAAGGCAGGCGCATTGACCAAGGTGCTTCTGATATTTCAGCTCCCTGGTATTGCTCAAAAAATAGAACCCGAATGATTCGAATGTAATATATAGCGCCAATGACACTGCCTAGTAATATCAATATAGGCAACAGCAATTTGCCCGCTTCTACAGCGGCGTATACCATGAGAAATTTACTAAAAAAGCCACTGAAAGGGGGTAATCCCATGATCGCCAGAATACCGATAGCAAAACAGCCACAAGTAAATGGCATCTTGCGGCCAACACCTTTAAGATCTTCTAAGCGCTTACTTCTCATGCGGAAAATAACGGCACCAGCGGCGAGAAATAGCAAGCTTTTGAAAACAGCATGGTTCATGACATGCATCATGGCACCCGCGGTACTGAGGTAACTGCCAATACCTAATACAGCAACGATTTCACCAACTTGAGCTAAGGTGGAAAATGCCAGTAAGCGCTTTAGGTTGGACTCTCTTAGTGCTTTGACTTCGCCATATATGAAGGTTAATCCACCGAGAACGCTCAAAGTAAAACCGGCTAATGAGAAGTCCCCAACCTTGCCATAGCTCATTAGTGTGCCCGTACCGAAGATGACGAACAGCACCTTGGTCAAACCATAGATCCCTGCTTTAGTCAAAATCGCCGACATAGGTGCCGAAATTGACGATGGCGCCACGGGGTGGGCGTCAGGTAGCCAACTGTGAAGTGGAAATAAACCAGCCTTTACCCCTAGGCCGGTAATAAATGCAGCTAACGCAGTTAACGCAATGGGTTCCGAAAGCTGGTTAACTCCAGCCGCAATCACTGTCATATCGAAGCTGCCGAGATTCTCATGCAATAGCAAAATACCAAAATGCATGATGTAGGCGCCTGATACACACATTAAGAAATACTTCTTACCAGCCTTTAATGCGTCAGTTGTTTGTTCATGTATAACGAGGAAGTACGAACTCCAGGTCATCAACTCCCAAAATAGATAAAAATTGCCAAAATCGGATGCTGTGCTAACGCCAAGCAAAGAGCCCGTCATTAAGAAAAGAAAGAAGTAGTAACGGTTTGTATGTGTGTTACCTTTCATATAACACACGGAATAGATAATAACCAATAAGGATATGAGTGCAAAAATAAGGGTAAATAAATATGAAAGGCTGTCTAGGTCATTTATATTCCACGCAAGGCCAAAGGTAATGGTTGCTACAATCACTGCTAACAAATCTCGGGATTTGGGAGAAAAGTAGCCGATCAGACATAAAACAAAAGCACTTAGGTAAGGGACGAGAACTATCGGTGCCCAAGGTGTTTCAAATTCTGGTAACGTTACTATGGAAGATTGTGTTGCAAAAGACTGGGCAATATGAACAAACGGCTCTGGCTCTATACTAAGAAGTATGGTTAGCAATGTGAGAAAAAGTATGAGAAATGTGGTTGGTGACCAGCTGAAAGAACCAACATTGGTTTTTAAGTTGTTATTGCAGTTAGTTGACTTTTCGAGACAAACTCGCTGAATCACATGTAAGTAATAAACCGCGGCAATGATGCTGGCCAGCGTACAAACTAGTGCCAGTAACCATTGCTCTTGTTCAACGGCACCATAAATAATAAGAAACTTACTGAATGACCCTTTAAATGGGGATAGTCCCATTACAGAGAACAATCCAAAACCAAATATCGTTGCGATAAATGGCATTCTTTGGCCACTTCCCGACAGTTTATTCAGGCTTGATGAACCTGCATTCTTAATCAGAACATAAGCGGAAATAAAGACCAATAGCCGCATTACTGATTGAAGTCCGATATGTAAAAAGGCTCCAGTTTCAGCGGCAAAGCTTCCAAGTCCGATACCAAGTCCGATATAGCCTATTTCAGCTATGGTTGAGAACAAGAGTACTCTTTTGAGATTATTGACATTACGCAATGCCAATATTTCACCTATGAGTAGAAGTCCTGCCCCTCCCCAAGCCAGAATGGAATTTTCAAGCATATTATTCCTCTTTCATATGTCTTTGAGAGTCAATATAACAATGTGTATTTAATCTAATTTAAATTGGAGGTGGGGACTGTCGGCTTGCTGACAGTAAGTTGTAATTAAATAGGGTAGATTCGGACTAATGAGTCAATCCTTGCTCATGTCTATTTGTTAGTAGTTGGAGAATCTAATATATGGAATTGGTTAAGTATTGCTGTTTCTATTTTACCCGTATTTATGAATGAGTATTTAAGATGAAAAAAACACATTTAGGCTGTATTTCAGCAGCGTTATTGATCGCGTCGCCATTGGCATCGGCACACGTTGGTGTTCATGGTTTGCATAATTCATTTATGGAAGGTTTTGTTCACCCTTTCTTTGGCCTTGATCACTTAGTGATGTTACTGGCTATGGGTTTTGTTGCTCGCCAAGCAAACAGTGTGAAAAAAGGATTTATGTTGTTGGCGTCCGTACTTAGTTTTATGTTCGCGGGTGTGCTGTTAGGTGAGTTAAGAGGTGCTATCACTGGGATGGAAACCTTGATTCTAGGCTCGTTGTTTGTGGTTGCAGCCACCATGTGGAAAATGCGTAATAAAGAAACTAACGTCGCAAACACCGTTCTACTTAGCCTTTCTGTAACCTTGGTATTGTTCCATGGTTGGGCGCACGGTGTTGAACTTGGCGGTGCGGTACTAATGGAGTTTGCGCCGGGTATGCTATTAGCATCGAGCATCATTGTTTCTTTGGGTTACCAACTTGCGCGCTTTATTCCAACTCGCTTTATGGCACCGGTGGTTGCTGCAAGCGGCGCGTGTATTGCTTTGCTTGGCTAAAGCCAGTTCAAGCAAAAGATCAATCAGAATATACACCAAGATATAAACATAAGCCCTCGATATTTGAGGGTTTTTATATATTTATTAGACGCTATCCACTTTTTTCGATTCGGTGTAGGCGTGAGCGACACAGCGCTATAATGATGCCAAAGGTGATCCCTTGGGTGATCTGGTAAACTTCGATAGAAGACGTTGTAGCGTTATTAAACGCATCTGTATCTTTTTTCCCAAAAGCATGGGCTATGATACGTTTATATCTAGGCTCCCAAGCATACCAAAGCCAGCGCTGGTTTCTCTTATTGCTAACAAACGACCATTGTTCGTCAACTTCACATATCAATTCAATATTAGCGATATCAAAAGGTATTGTGATTACCTGCCTTGGCGAGCGTTTTTTTAAGTACGCAAAACCGTGTTGTAAGCGACTTTCAAGACACGTCCCGTGTCTCTTACGCCAGAGCTATTCATTGCCATTTCAACAATTTTATCTTTAACACCAGGCTTACTTGCTTCGTAAGTACAATCGAGGCACCGAAAACGTTGTGTTCTTATTAAATCTGACCTAGTTGATGTTTGAGTGTCAGCTAGCCGACAGACACCCCGTATCGAGTAGTATTAAATATAAAATCAGAATTTAAACTTATCAACTTTATTTGGACTTGATATGCATGAAGCTTCAATTACCGATGGGTTAGTCAAAATCTTGCTATCAGAAGCAAATCGACATGAGGTTTGTGCAGTAAAAAAAGTAACGATTAAAGTTGGAAAGCTCCAAGCGGTAGAACCACAAGCTCTACGGTTTTGTTTTGAAATGTTTGTAGAAAATACAATTGCGGAAGGCGCTGAACTGGTAATAGATCATCTGGCTGCAGTTGCTCGTTGTAAGTCATGCTTACATGAGTTTGAGGTTTTTAATTTCCAGTTCAAATGTACATGTTGTGCCTGTAAAGATCTTGAGTTGTTACAGGGAGAAGAGCTGTTTATCGATAGCTTTGAAGTATGAAGTTATAAAAACTAATAAGGCCGGTGTTATGAAAGAACTGGAGAACAATATTATCTATGCGGACGCACAGAAATGCTTGGGCTGTCATAGCTGTGAGCTTGCCTGTGCCGTCGCTCATGGTGGGAAAGGCGGCATAATAGATTCTGTTATTAATAAACTACCTCTGTTTTCACGAACAAAAGTTGTTGTTTCGGACGGAGTAATGATGCCGATGCAATGCCGGCAATGTGAGGATGCGCCGTGTGCAAAGGTTTGCCCTACAGGAGCCTGCCGTCAAGAAAATGATCAAGTTCAGATCGTTGAAGAGAATTGTGTGGGTTGTAAATTGTGCGTCATGGTGTGCCCGTTTGGTGTGATCACCGTTAAACGAGATGCATTTAAAGATGATGGGTGCTCTACAAATCAAGGAGTAGCGTTGAAATGCGATCTTTGTACTACTTGGCGCATGGAAAGTGGCAAACAAGAACCAGCATGTGTTGAAGCTTGTCCTACAAAAGCAATAAAACTAATCAACCTGCACGAATATCGAATGGCGCTGGTTCAAGCAAGAGCTAAAGAACTAGCTCAGTCACAGAAACATCTGAATTTGACATTGAGGAAACTGTAATGAGCCTGAGAATAAAAACAAGCGATCCAGCGGTTAAAGCTTTGTGTAAGGTTGCTGATAAAGAGGATATAGCAACGGTTTTTGATCGGTACCAAATGCAACTTCCGCAGTGTGGTTTTGGGTCCTTAGGTCTTTGCTGCCGAATTTGTTACAAAGGCCCTTGTCGAGTCGACCCCTTTGGTGAGGGACCACAGTTAGGGATTTGCGGGGCAGATAGACATACCATTGTTGCTCGTAATGTAACCAGGATGATGGCAGCTGGCGCAGCGGCTCACTCAGAGCATGGGCGTCATATTGCCTTGGCTATGCAGAAAGTTGGTAAGGGGCTACTACCGGCTTATCGGATACGTGATGAGGATAAACTCTATCGTATTGCAGAGTTGCTCGATATCGATACGTTGGGTAAAGAAATGCTTGAAGTTGCCCATGATGTGGCAACAAAAACACTTGAAGACTTTCAGAACCAGGATCACCACAAAGGTTGTCATTGGATAAGCGCGACACTGCCGGATAAGCGGGTGGATCTCCTTAGTCGCCTAGGAGCGTTACCCCACAATATCGATGCCACGGTGTCACAGATCATGGCCAGAACACACATTGGTTGTGATGCTGAACCAAAAAATGTGTTCCTTGGTGGTATTCGCGGAGCATTAGCTGACTTTAATGGTATGTCATTGGCGACGGAACTGTCTGACGTTATGTTCGGGACCCCGAGTCCGGTTGTCACTGAAGCTAATATCGGCGTGATAGATAAAGATGCTGTCAATATATCTGTCAATGGCCACAATCCGTTGCTTAGTGAAGTCATTTGTGACATTGCAAGGGATATGAATGATATTGCCAAAGGAGCCGGTGCCGAAAAGGGAATCAATATTGTCGGTATTTGCTGTACTGGTAATGAGGTTATGATGCGCCACGGTGTCCCTTTGGCAACTAATTATCTGTCACAGGAAATGGCAATCCTGACCGGAGCATTAGATGCCATGGTGGTCGATGTGCAGTGCATAATGCCATCTTTGCCGCAGATTGGTAATTGCTTTCATACAGAAGTCATTACGACGATGGATGAAAATAAAATGCAGGGTGCGCGTCATATTAGTTTCCACGAGGAAAATGCGGTGGAAACGGCGAGAGAGGTGATTCAGTGTGCAATCAATGCTTATACTCGCCGAGATCCGAATAAGGTTAATATCCCCAATATCAAACAGACAGCGGTGGTGGGCTTCAGTAGTGAAGCTATCATTACTGCTCTATCTAAGCTCGATGCCGTCGACCCGCTTAAGCCTCTGGTTGATAATATAGTGAATGGTAATATCCAGGGTGTTGCCTTATTTGCTGGCTGTAATAGCACGCAGACGGTGCAGGATGAAAGTTACCAGATTATTGCTAGGACATTGGCAGCAAATAATGTGTTGCTGCTAGCTACGGGCTGTGGAGCTGGGGCGTTTGCCAAGCATGGTCTGATGAACCAGCAGGCAACGGAGCAGTACGCTGGTGACTCTCTCAAGGCGGTTCTAACACAAATCGGTGAGGCTGCTGGTCTCAATGGCCCTTTACCGCTGGTATTGCATATGGGGTCCTGTGTTGATAACAGTCGTGCTGTTACTCTGGCTACGGCGCTGGCCAACAGGCTTGGCGTTGATTTATGTGACTTACCTGTAGTGGCCTCTGCTCCTGAAGCTATGTCGGAAAAGGCCATTGCTATTGCCTCATGGGGGGTAGCGATCGGTTTGCCAACGCACTTAGGTACAATACCGCAGGTTACCGGTTCTGATGTGGTCACTGAATTAATGCAGGAAGGTGCTAAAGACTTATTTGGTGGTTACTTTCTTGTTGAAACCGATCCTAAAATTGCGGGCAATAAACTCGTGGAAGTGATTAAAGGTAAGCGACAAGGGTTGGGTATCTAAACAAATGACAAATGGGTGACAAAGTTTGTCACCCGTAACCCAACTGACGAGGTGACTATGAAAATAGCAATTACGGGTAAAGGTGGAGTAGGCAAAACGACCATCGCTGGATTACTAGCCAGAACCTTTGCTGCTGATGGAAGCCGGGTATTGGCGATAGACGCTGATCCCGATGCTAATCTTGCTTCAGCTGTTGGTATTTCTGAAAAAGAGCGCAGTAATTTGCAACCATTTTCCAGAATGAAAAACTTAGCGAAAGAACGTACCGGAGCGGATCAAAATAACGTTGGACTGTTTGTACTCAATCCTAAAGTTGATGATTTACCTGATAGTCACTGCATTGAACATGCTGGTGTACGGTTGCTCTTGATGGGCACTGTCGAGCATGGTGGCTCTGGGTGTGTTTGCCCTGAACATACACTGTTGCGAAGTTTAATGAAGCACCTTTTGCTGGATCGTGATGATGTTGTGATCATGGATATGGAGGCTGGTATCGAACACCTTGGACGTTCAACTGCAGAGGCGGTAGATGTACTAGTCGTGGTAGTTGAACCGGGTCAACGTAGTTTGCAGACATCAACACAGATAGAAACGCTTGCAGGCGAAATTGGCATAAAGAAAATTGTTTATGTTGCCAGTAAAGTAGTAAGTAATGATGATCTTATATTTTTGAAAAATGCATTGAAAGGTAAACACTTCCTAGGCTCTCTCTCTAGCAGTGAATCAATTAGAAATGCAGATAAATGTGGTTTATGTGCATTTGATATAGGTGGATGCTTTATTTCAGAGATTCAGGATATTAAAACTTCGCTTATTAAACTTTATAATGGTCAATAAATTCATTAATCCAGTGTAAGGTCGGAGATTATATATGTGTAATGTTAAAGTAACGCTTGTATCTAATGGCACCAAAGAAATTATTGAAAATGTCACCCAAATTGATTTCGATTTAATGGAAATCGTTGTGACTACATTTTTTGAGCCCGCACGAGTCTTACATGGTTTTAAACCGGTAGTGGTTGACTTTTTAGAGGGGACTGTTGTTCTTGAGGAGCAGCTTATAGAAGAGTAATAGGAGTTGTTATGAAACAAAGAGAAATCAAGCAAGGTGAGAATAAGGACGACTTACTACTAATGGTTAAACGGCTTAGTCTTTGGTTATCCTATTGGGGTAGTAATAATGATGAGCATATTGTCCAAATGGAAGCCTGGAAAGAAATGCTTATTGAGCAAGAATTAGTAGAGCTTTCGGCTTCTATTGAACAGATGATTTTTCATATGAAGAGTACGAAGCTTCATTTATTACTGGCAGAAGAGAATTTAAATAATAGTGTTTGATTTCCATTACTAATAACTTAATTAAAACACCTCTAATATATGGCAGGTTAATTTATGTGTAACACATGTAGCTGTAATATTACTGACGGTAATAGACATTTAATACAAGAAGGAGGGAAACACTCTCGAACTGAAAGTGGACAAAAGTCATTCACAGTAATAAAAAATCTTTTGCACGAGAATAATAACCAAGCTGAGCATAACCGAGCCTTTTTTAATCGCCACAAGATATTGGTGATCAATCTGATGTCATCCCCGGGAAGCGGAAAGACTCGCTTGTTGGAATCAAGTATTAGTGCGCTGAAATCTCGAGGTATTGGTGTAGCAGTGATTGAGGGTGATCTTGAAACAGAAAATGATGCAGATAGGATCAGAAAACACAATGTTCCAGTCATTCAAGTCACTACAGGAATGGCATGTCACTTAGATGCTCATATGATTACGAATGCGCAAAAGCAACTTGAGTTAGAGAATGTCGCTATTTTGTTTATTGAAAATGTTGGCAATTTAGTCTGTCCTGCCAGTTTCGATCTTGGCCAACATCTAGATGTAGTTCTGCTATCGGTAACGGAAGGTGATGATAAACCATCGAAATATCCAGTCATGTTTAGAACGGCTGATAATGTTCTGCTAACAAAAACAGATCTTATATCTTTTTTTGATGATTTTTCATCAGTTAGGGCGAGGAAAGCGATTACTGATCTCTCCAAGAAAACGCATATAATAGAGCTGTCTGCAAAAAGTGGTCATGGTATGTCGACTTGGCTAGATTGGTTAGAAAGGTCATTGATAGAGTTCCGTTCAAATAATGCTATTCCATGGTGAAAAATAACTAGAACGGTTTTTTATTAATCATTTAGTATTGGGTGAAAGTATGTTCAGTATTTAATTAGATAGTTCTAGAAGAAAAACTGTTTATATTTTTGTCTATATAATGTTGATTTTCATGAAATCAAATCAATTCAAAGCGATTACTAATTACTGAAATTGGTAATAAACTATAAATGCGAACTCCTGTTTTTTCGAGTTAACTGTCCGCTTATACCGGAGAAACTAACATAATGTGCTTATCTATTCCTTCACAAGTTGTCGAAGTGGATGAAGAGTCCCATAGTGTCACTGTCGATACAATGGGAGTGAAACGTGAAGTCAGTACCCATTTAATGACAGAGTCATTGAGTCTTGATGATTATGTGCTGATCCATATCGGTTTTGTAATGGAGAAAATTAATAAGAGTGACGCCGAACTGAGTCTGGCACAGTATCAAGAGCTGGTTGTAAAGTTGAACATTGAGGAATCGCAGCCATGCTGAATTTAAATCAGTTATATCAAGGGTTTCGTGACCCAGAAACCATAAAAACCTTGGCGCATAAGATTCGAAAAGAGGCCCTGAATGTTAAGGATAATATCAATATTATGGAAGTATGTGGTGGGCACACTCATACCATAATGAAGTACGGGCTGAATCAATTATTACCTGAGCATATTGATTTCATTCATGGTCCGGGCTGTCCTGTTTGCATTATGCCCAAGGAGCGTATAGATCATGCTGCTGCACTGGCTAGTTTACCAGGTGTTATTCTTGTGACTCTTGGTGATATGATCCGAATCCCAGGTTCTGAAGGAAGTTTGGCAGAGTTTCGCTCCCGAGGCTGCGATATTCGTCCTATCTATGATCCACTTGATACTCTGAGGATAGCCAAAGAGAACTCAGATAAAACGGTGATCTTTTTTGCCATAGGGTTTGAAACTTCAACGCCGATGACTGCGGTACTAATTGAACTGGCTGAAATTCAGCGAATTGATAACCTTCTGTTTCATATTAATCATGTGTTGGTACCTCCTGCCATCGATGCTGTAATGGCTGACTCTAACGTTAGAGTAAATGCCTTTATTGGTCCGGCGCATGTGAGCGTGATCACTGGGGCTAAGGTGTATCGTTCTGCAGTTGAAAATTATGCCATACCTGTGGTGGTTTCGGGTTTCGAGCCTGTCGATGTTATGGAGTCTATTTTACGTATCACTCAGCAGATGGCATCAAGAGTTGCCAAGCTTGATATTCAGTACAGTCGCTCTGTCACTGAGCACGGTAATCTTATGGCTCAGGCCAAGATAGATAAATACTTCAAGGTACGCCCTTCGTTTCGCTGGCGTGGTTTAGGTCCAATTCCAGACTCAGCATTAATGTTAAAGGAAGTCTATCGTCATAGGGATGCCGAATATAAATATGCCGATAGATTACCGGTTAGAGAGATTGACGACCATAAAGCATGCCAATGTGGTGATATTTTACGAGGCTTATCAAAACCTAAGCACTGCAAGGTTTTTGGTCGAGGGTGCACTCCACAAACACCATTGGGTAGTTGCATGGTTAGTTCTGAAGGTGCCTGCAATGCGTATTATCGCTACAATGGAGTCTAAGTATGTCAAATATCAATAAAAAGCCTGAAGTGATTCAGCTTAGTCACGGTGGTGGCGGTCAGGAAACGAACACGCTGATAAAATCGCTATTTTTTAGCGCATTTGATAACCCTATTTTAAATAATGATGAAGATGCAGCCCGACTACAGTTAAGCGGTGATACTGCCTTTACTACAGATTCCTTTACGGTGTCGCCATTATTTTTTGCTGGAGGTGATATAGGCAAACTAGCCATAGCAGGTACAGTAAATGATTTAGCGGTCATGGGTGCCAAGCCTGAGTATCTTAGCTGTAGTTTTATTATCGAAGAAGGCTTTGAGCTGGGCAAGCTTAAGAAAATTGTTCGTAGTATGGCTAATGAAATGGACAAGAGTGGCGCTAAAATTGTTTGTGGTGACACTAAGGTAGTACCAAAGGGATGTGCTGACGGGTTATTAATTAATACTTCAGGTATAGGGCATATTCAGGTTGACGGGGTCTCGGTTAATAACCTTAAGTTAGGTGATGTGATAATTGTTTCCCGAGATATAGGTCGGCATGGTGCTGCTATACTCATGGCCCGTGAAGGCTTAACGCTAGAAACAACGCTCATTAGTGACTGTGCGACGTTATGGCCAGCTATTAAATGTCTCATTGAGGCAGGCCTTGAACTTCATGCCATGCGAGATGCTACTCGTGGCGGTTTGTCGGCTGTGTTAAATGAGTGGGCGATAGCCTCTAATGTAGGTATAACTGTTGAAGAGTGCGCTATTCCTGTCTGTGATGAAGTCAAGGGGTTATGTGAGCTGTATGGTTTTGAACCTTTCGATTTAGCCAATGAAGGCACGTTTCTCATAGCGATGCCAGAAGCTGAGGCAATTAAGGCACTTAGGATCATGCATACATTTGATAGTGAGGCCCCGGCAGCTATCATCGGTAGGGTATCGGAAGAACGCACGGGGAAGGTGGTTCTGAAAACCCCTTGGGGTAGCAGTCGTTATTTAGACTTGCCGCAAGGTGAACTACTGCCAAGAATTTGCTGACGAAGGCACACTTTTTTTACTAAAAGACCACTGAGATACACATACTGCAGATAGTCAGATATTTGAAGTTTAAGGGGATAAATGATAGTGAACCGCGGTTAATCAGTGCTTGGTTAAAACTCTGATAATTGTTTGTACGGTATGAATTTTTCCCATTGAAGCGACCCGTAAGAGATGACTATTCGATCAGATCATCAATAATGGAAAAGCTCATACCGATTTGGTTAACAAAGCCACAAATAAGCTATTTCAAGCTACGGTTGTTTTTTGCAATGTATGTGTATTTTACACGGCTACTATCTTCAAAGTTACGATCTCATTAAGATAAACTCTTCAATGACCTTGGCAACACCATCGTTGTCGTTGGTATCGGTAATATGGTTCGCCAGTGCTTTGGTATCCTCGGTGGCGTTGCCCATTGCAACACCAAGGCCGGCATATTCGAT
>Ga0209379_10001163_pt1 | contig 18062 bp, 18 predicted proteins | sample tdDd001_FD_187124 | JGI IMG/M metagenome (GOLD analysis project Ga0209379, IMG submission 187124) | Marine sediment microbial communities from the Atlantic coast under amendment with organic carbon and nitrate - tdDd00.1 (SPAdes)... | ecosystem: Environmental > Aquatic > Marine > Coastal >...
TGTACGGATTGTCTCTACGTCTAGCTTAAAGCCACGACGTGCTAGTTTTGCAGCTGTTTCATCCAGCTCTGTACGAAGTAATTTAGAATCCAGCATTGTTAATCCTATGCTTTTTTAGTTGTGAAATTGCGCTCGAACATCTTGCTCAAACGCTAAAAAATGTTTCCCAAAATAATTGGAGTTGCAGCGAGGCAACAAACCAATTCAGCCCTATGAGCATAGAAGCTCTATGTGATTAGGGGGAATTGGTGCAGTTAACAAAACTGCGGCTTCAAGTATGAAGGGATAATTGGATAAATGTATCTAAAAAGGACCATTATTCATAGCGCTTTTGTGGGCTTTTTGCGTCTAAACTAGCCAAGTAATCTAACTTTTCGCCAATTTTGGTTTCTAAGCCCCGATTTGTCGGTTGATAGTAGCGAGTCTCTGCCATTTCAGGTGGCAAATACTTTTCACCTGCCGCATACGCGCCAGGCTCATCATGGGCATAACGATACTCTTGCCCATAGCCTAGATCTTTCATCAAAGAAGTCGGTGCATTGCGTAAATGAACAGGCACTTCATACTCTGGCAGATTATGCGCATCCCTTAACGCTTGCTTCCACGCGGTATAGACGGCATTACTTTTTGGTGCACACGCAAGGTAGACAATCGCTTGTGCAATAGCTCGCTCACCTTCTGCTGGGCCAACACGGGTAAAGCAATCCCATGCAGAGAGCGCAACTTGCATCGCCCTAGGATCTGCATTCCCCACATCTTCTGACGCGATAGCAAGTAAACGGCGCGCGATATATAGCGGGTCACAACCAGCAGCTATCATACGTGCAGACCAATAGAGCGCCGCATCTGGGTTAGAGCCGCGAATCGACTTATGTACTGCCGAAATTAGGTCGTACCAAATATCACCCTTGTTATCAAAACGAGAGACTTTTTCACCCGCGACTTCAGCTAATAGCGGTAAGGTAATCACCTTCACACCTTGCTCATCCTCTTCGGCCATATCGTAGAGAAGTTCAAGGTAGTTCAGTGACATACGAGCATCGCCATTAACTAGCTCGGACAGTCGGTCAAAGACACCTTCAGCAAACGATGCTTCAACATTGCCCAAGCCTCGTTCTTTATCTTCAATCGCCTGTTTAAGCGCTAGACGAATATCCTGTTGAGCCAACGAGGTTAACTTGTAAACACGTGCCCGTGAGAGCAATGCGTTGTTAAGCTCGAAAGATGGGTTTTCCGTTGTCGCGCCAATGAAGGTCACCGTGCCATCTTCAATATGCGGCAAAAATGCATCTTGTTGTGACTTATTGAAGCGATGCACCTCGTCAACAAACAAGATTGTGCGTCTACCGGCAAGTTTGTTCTCACGCGCTCTTTCAATCGCCGCGCGAATTTCTTTCACACCCGAGGTAACCGCAGAGACACGCTCAACCTCTGCATTCGCGTAATTGGCGGCAACTTCAGCTAAAGTTGTCTTTCCGGTACCCGGAGGCCCCCACAAGATCATTGAGTGGATATGACCCGCTTCCAACGCACGACGCAGAGGCTTTCCTACCCCCAGAATATGCTGCTGACCGATATATTGGTCGAGCGTTTCTGGACGCATTCTAGCGGCAAGGGGACGAAAATCTTCGTCCCCTGAAAAATCGAATGAGAAATTACTCACATTTAGTTCCTTTGGTCATCAACCTCTACACCTTCAGGAATTACAAAAGTAAAACGGTTTGCCTTTGGCTTATTGAGGTTAATGTTGTTAAACGTAAAGTTACTTTGCTGGCCATCTTGCTCAACCACACTAAAACCTTGCACAGCGCCCTGCTCATCAATGTTTAGCTTGAACTGACCTTGGTTACTATCTGCTGCAGTAGGCGTCAGGATAAAAGTATCACCTTGTTGGTCAACCTTGTAGTTATCCCAGTCACTGGCGCGATTACGCGTCAACAAAACGAAAGGCGTTTGCTCTGTTGCTTGTTCTTGCCAGTAAATACTAACTTGTTCGATAAACGGGCTGTAATACCACAGCGATTGACCGTCCGAAACCAATACATTTTCGTCAGGTGCCGTTGTCGTCCAACGGAATAAGCTCGGTCTAGCAATTTCGACCTTACCCTGCCCTTCCATCACAAGGTCACCTTCAGGGCTTATCAATTGCTGAGCAAAGTCCGCACTAAAGCCATCGTTCTTTTGCAAACGCTGGCTTAATTCATCTTTAGGCGCAGCTAAAACCGAAAAGCTCATCAAAAATAATACGGCCAATTTTTTCATTAAGTTCTACCCTGATTGTTGGTTTGATCTAGTTATAACGTGCTTTAACCTTCTCTTTGACCGGAAAAGGTTAAGTTTGTTCGCTAGAGATCACTACTTTCCGCAGCACTGTTTAAACTTTTTGCCGCTATTACATGGGCAAGCGTCATTACGACCAATATCTTTATATGGATTAACACTTTGAGCTTTGGCGCCAATCATCGCTTCATCAGCGGACTGTGCAACCTCAGAAATCATCAAGTCAATTTGATCGAGAAAATCAGTCAAACTAGGTGGACACTCAATGCCTGACTCTTTCATCTGTTGTTGCGTTTGCGCTTCGTCGATCGCCAACATAAAGGTAGTCAACATCGCTTGTAACATGCGCAGCGTACCATCACCGACATTCACTTCCATCCATTGTTCTTCGATGGTTGGCCACAAGGTCATAAAACCTTCTGCAAAATCAGCCAACTGCTCGCCTTTAGCCTCATCTTCTAGCAGTGCTAGCAGCGAATACTCGTTACGTTTTAGAAAGCCATATTGCTGATTAATCTGCCCTTCAATTGCCCCTTTCGCTGCGTCTGCTTGCTGCGCAAATACTGAAGGTAGCCAAGTTTCAGGTGCTAGAGGCTTGGTTGCCATGTTGGCAGCTAGCGTCAAACCTTCAATAAAAAACGGAGATTCATCAGTAATTGAGTCTTCCAGTGTCAGTAATTGATACTTCATTATCATTTTCTAGTGTTAACCATATATTGGGCGCATTATAACCCTATGCAAGGCCTTGGGTCACTTCGAGACTTTCCTCCCTGACTCGATAGCCTCTCCTTGTAAACTTTCGACAATGTTCCCGTCACGGCTAGCAATAGAGATTTCTGCCTAGCCTTTTTTCTTAGTCGGCACTTATTTCTCTTTGAGAATTTAAATTCTAGGCGCATGATGCGCTCAATTACATTTCCTTACATTTGTTTTATTTTTTGTAGTATTTGAAATGAAAAACTCTAGCAACAAAGGCTTCACTCTTATCGAGTTGGTTGTGGTCATTGTTATTCTCGGTGTACTTGCAGTGACCGCTGCACCACGTTTTCTCAATTATCAACGAGACGCTCACCTTGCGCGCGCCGACGCGGCATTTGCCAGCTTTGAAGCCTCTGTGGGTCTTTACCATGCTAAGTGGCTAACTGAAGGTGAACCTACAGGAATTGTTGATTACGGTAACGGCGATGTCTATCCATCGGCCACTGGGTTCCCAATATCCGTCAACCAAACGCCACTCGCTCCAAACGACAATGATACGATCCTTATTCGTGGCGGAGACTGTGTGTTGTTGTGGGATGCTTTGATCGATACTGATCTAGAAATACGTTCGCAACACGATGATCCAGGAACTGTACTTCCGTCTGAAGAAGAGATCGTCAGTTGGTATACATCAGGCAACGAGTGTTATTACTATTACACACCAAGCTTTACTATTGATGAGAGACTGCCAATTCTTTACTACTCTCCTCTGACTGGGGAAACCAGACAGACGACTGAAATGGCATCGAGCTCGTGACATTTCAGCCCCTAGCCTCTAAAATCACGCCTCCTTAAAAAGAGGCGTTTTTTATGCGAGTAGTTTTAGGCCCGATGGAGGGCGTGTTAGACCATTTGATGAGAGAAATTCTAACGGACATCAATGACTATGATTTATGTGTCACTGAGTTTGTTCGAGTTGTCGATCAGCTATTACCTGATCATGTATTTCATCGCTTGTGTCCAGAACTACTCCAAGGCTCGCACACTAAGTCTGGCGTTCCCGTACACGTACAATTGCTTGGTCAAGACCCAAAATGGATGGCTGAGAATGCGATTCGCGCTGCACAGCTAGGAGCAAAAGGCATCGACTTAAACTTTGGCTGCCCGGCTAAACTGGTCAACAAGAGCAAAGGTGGCGCCGCCCTTCTACAACACCCAGAGCTTATCCATAACGTGGTTAAAGCCTGCCGTGATGCAGTGCCACAGGGTACTCCTGTTACCGCAAAAATTCGCCTAGGTTGGGAAAACCCTGATGACTGTTTTGAAATTGTTGATGCTATTCAAAGCGCTGGCGCAAACGAGCTCACCGTTCATGCACGAACCAAAACTGGCGGCTATAAAGCCAGTGAAATAAAGTGGGACTACATCAATCAGATTAGACAGCGCTTCTCTATCCCATTAATCGCCAATGGTGAGATTTGGAATTACCAAGACGGACAAGCCTGTATTGAGACAACCGGGGTTGATTCACTGATGGTATGCCGCGGCGCGTTTAACGTGCCAAACCTTGGCAATGTCGTGAAACACAACCATAAAGTGATGCCATGGTCTGAAGTTGTCGAACTGTTGCTGATTTACTCGCAGTATGAAATGAAAGGCGACAAAGGTCTGTACTACCCGAACCGAGTGAAACAGTGGTTCTCTTACTTACGCCAACAATACCCAGAAGCGGCAGAGTTGTTTAGAGAAATCCGCACCTTTAATAAAGCGGCGCCGATTGTTGAGTACATTACTCGATATCGCGATGAGCTGGTCTCAGCTTAGAATACCAGCTTATCTTTACCTGTTGTTTTGGCTTGGTAGAGCTTTTCGTCTGCGGCTTTGAATAAAGAATCAAAGCCGCGCTCTTCATCCTTAGTCACAATTTCTACGCCACCAGAAATCGTAAAGCCATTTTCAACCACATCGGCAGAAGTCGCAACAATTGCCAGTTGAACACGAGTCATACCTTTTTGCAGTAACGCCTGATCGTTACCCGTCATATAGATAACAAACTCTTCCCCGCCAATACGTGCCGCAACATCACTTTGTCGAATATTTAGGCTAATTTGCTCTGCTACATGAGAGATAACTGTATCTCCAACATCATGACCATAGTTGTCATTAATGGATTTAAAGTTGTCGATATCGAATACGGCTAACGCTATATAGTCACTATGCTGCGCTGTTTTCAAAAACGCCTTCAGTCCGCGGCGGTTGAGCAGCCCTGTCATAGGATCTTTTGCTGCTAACTCTTTGAAGTAACCGTGCTCGACACGAGTATTGATGAAAAACAAAACAATAACAGTAAATACGTAAATAAAGGCGACAACTGCCAAGCTGTAGCGTTCGAAAATAAAGAAATTCCTAATTTCTTTCGCTAAATCAAACTGATAAAAAAGTGTGTGTGACCCATTTGCTCCTTCAAGTTCCAGCTTAAGCGCACGCATCGCATTGCCCGGCAGAGAAAGGTAGCCTGTATCGACAATGCCCAGCTCCCCCGCTAGTTTTCCATGCGTGTCTAGGATCTCATCATAAGAAATATCAAGAGAGAGCATCCCTTGAAGCGCTTCGCCCTTATAAACAGGCATGGTCATACTCAAAACCAACGCACTGCTCGGCAACATTGGTGCAGGCCCCGTCACCGTGATCAAGTCTCGGTTGTTGGCGGTAGCTTGCCAAAAAGGACGGGCTTTGATTGTCGCAAGTAGCTCAGCTGTAATACTTCTGGCATAAGTATCCGGAGAAGACATCAAGTAACCTTCACGGTCGATGTAGTGGATAGCAAGAAAATAGGAGTCAATATCGTGTAGGAAGGATAGCACTGGAGCGAGAGAAACCTGCCCAGATACACGTTGATACTCTTCGCTGTCTGGATTACATAAACTCGCATCCCCCACCAGCATGTAATTTATGTCGACGGCGGGAATTTCGTGATGTCGCCCTTCAGACAAGAGCAAGGCATCTATCGGCCACATTTGGCACAAGCCATCTTTCATTTGGCTATTGTGCTCTAACATTAAAATGAATCCAGATTTAGAGTAATTAGAAAAGCTGTAATCAATCGCACTGATCACTTTACTCGCGCGTGATAGCGCTTCAGTAATGCGCTCATACTCATCATCGATATCACGATTAACCGAATCGTAATAGTTCTTACCTGTTAAGGCTAAGACTAACAGGGAAATTACCAAAGGCATTAACAATACAAATTTTACACTAAAATGCCTTTTTACCTGCATCCCACCCTCAAATAACAATAAAAGCCTATCTACCTATACAAGGCAAATAGGCTTGGAAACGTATTGTTTTCAATTATGACACATAAGTATCATTTTCAAAGAGTCAGTCTCGTTAAAATTCAGCCAACTTTTGCCTAGTTTAACAACAAACTGTCATCGGCTAACTCTTCACCTCTCACCTTAGAAAACATCTCTAATAAGTCCGGAACTTGCATATTCTGACGCTGCTCTCCAGCCACATCTAACACGATCTCCCCTTGGTGGAGCATCACCGTTCGATCACCACACGCTAACGCATCTTTCATCGAGTGAGTTACCATCATCACTGTTAAGTTAAACTCATTGACGATTTTCTTGGTCAAATCGATGATAAACGCAGCCATGCGAGGATCTAACGCTGCGGTATGCTCATCTAATAGCAGTAATTTGCTATCCGATAACGTTGCCATAACAAGACTCACCGCTTGGCGTTGCCCTCCCGAAAGAAGCCCAATGCTGTCACCTAATCTATCCTCTAAACCTAACCCGAGAATACTGATCCTCTCTTGAAAAAGCTGGCGACGCTTTGACGATAGCGACAAGCTCCAGCCACGCTTTTTACCACGCATGTAAGCGAGTGCCATATTCTCTTCGATGGTCAACTCGCCACATGTACCCGCGAGAGGATCTTGGAACACTCGCGCACATTGCTGCGCTCGCTGATCGACGGTTTGCTTTGTTACATCGAGCTCATCAATAATAACTTTACCGCCAATCATCGGCGTTTCACCTGTCACCGCCCCAAGCAAGGTTGACTTCCCCGCACCGTTCGAGCCAATTACGGTTAGAAATTGATGCTCTGGTACTTCTAAAGTCACCCCTCTTAACGCTCTATTTTCCAAGATTGTGCCCGGATTAAACGTTACTTGAATATCTTCCAATCGAATCATGCTACTTCTCCAGACTCTTTTCCTTGAGCTTGTGGGCGACTACGCTTTTTTGACTTTAGGTTTCCTTTAATTTTTGGCGCGATTAAGGCTGCGGCAACCAGTACTGCGGTAACCAAGTTTAGGTCTGACGCTTGCAAGCCAAACATCCCGGTACTTAACGCAAACGCGACCGCTAGACGATAGAGCACCGAACCAACAATAACGGCGACAACGGCTACCCAAATCTTGCGACCAGGAATGAGTGTCTGACCCAAGATAACCGCGGCGAGACCAACCACAATGGTACCGACGCCAGAAGTCACGTCTGCAAAGCTATTGGTTTGAGCGAATAACGCACCAGAAAATCCAACAAACCCGTTAGAGAGTGCAAGACCAAAGTAAGTGTAAAAAGCGGTGCTCGCACCTTGCGCGGAGACCATTCGAGCATTAACACCTGTCGCCCTCAAGCCTAGGCCAAAGTCACTATTGAGTAGACGAACCACGAACCATGCAGAGATCAGCACCAACACACCAACCACCAACGGACGAACCAGCATTGGATCACCGATGGTTTCGAATGGCGTTAGAATGGTTTCTTCACCCAACAATGCTACGTTTGGACGCCCCATAATACGAATGTTGATAGAGAAGGCCGCAATCATCGTCAGGATCGAGGCCAGCAGGTGCAAGATGCCACATCTGACCGCGAGGAAAGCCGTTACCCACCCGGTTGCAGCACCCGCGATAATTGCCATGAAAGTGGCCACCCATGGGTTTATACCCGAGACAATCGCCGTTGCAGCGACAGCGGCTCCCATAGGAAAGCTTCCATCAACGCTTAGATCAGGAAAGTCGAGAACACGAAAAGTTAAATAGACGCCCAAAGCAACCAGTCCGTATAACAGACCAATTTCAAGCGCACCAAAAAATGCAAAAGCAGACATCAACAACTCCCTTTCTGCAGATGTTAGTTAACCTCAACCCAGCCACAGACCGGGTTAAGGTAAGCATTTACTTAACGCTTGTTGCTCGTTCAAGTACAGATTGAGGGATTGAGACACCTAGTTTCGCCGCAGCCGTTTTATTGACAACAAGGTCCGAACCTTTCGCTACTTTGACATCTAATGTGCCAGGGTTAGTACCTTCAATGATGGCTGCAACATAATCTGCAGTTTGCACACCAACTTGGTAGTAATCAAAGCCTAAGCTCGCGATAGCACCCTTCTCAACGTATGAGGTTGCACCACCCAATACCGGCGTTTTCGCTTGGTTCGCCGCAACAATCATACCTTCAATGGCACTCGCAACTGTGTTGTCCGTTGGGGCGTAGATGACATCAGATTTTGCTGCAATCGCTTGAGTTGCAGATTGAACATCAGCACTTTTCAACGCTGTTGCTTCAACAACCTGAATACCTTGAGCCTCAGCGCTTTGTTTAAGCAGATCGACCAGAGTGACAGCATTAGCTTCACCTGGGTTAAATACCACACCAATAGATTTCACATCTGGAATGATCTCTTTGATCAACTCAACGTGCTGACTAACAGGAGAGAGGTCAGAAAGACCTGTTACGTTTTTGCCCGGTTGCTCTAAGCTTTTTACTAACTTTGCCCCAACAGGATCTGTGACGGCAGTGAAAACAACAGGAATTGAACGGGTAGCTGAAACCAGTGCTTGAGCTGTTGGAGTTGCGATACCCACTAACACATCCGGCTTTTCACCCACATATTGACGGGCGATTTGCACTGCGATAGCCGGGTTGCCTTGCGCAGTTTTGTAATCAAATTCGAGGTTCTTGCCTTGCTCATAACCTTTGGCCTTTAGACCATCGATCAAACCTTGGCGAGCTGCATCCAGTGCTGGGTGCTCAACGATTTGCGAAACGGCTACTTTTGCCGTTTTCGCCATAATACTAGTGGACGAGAGTAATGTGACACCTGCGAGAACAGCGGTCGCAAAAACTTTTCCTGCTTTCATCTTAACTCCTTGATGTGATACCAATCCATTGACCATCAAACATACTTTGCACAAAAGGCCTCGCATAACATTGGCAGTGGCCTTTTTGAGCTAAGGTCAGCCACGCTCTACTACCTACCGTATCAAGTGATGATAACGGCTATGGGCGGGTTGCGAATGGCTTGGTGTAAGCAATAATTTTGTTGTGTTTAACTGTTTATATTTATTAAGTTGCACAATTTGTGTGCACTCTAATTATTACCAGTAAGCCGGAGAAAAGAAAAGCAGACTTTAACATTTAAATAACAAAAGGAGATACAGGTTACTTTTAACGCCTTGTGGCATGAACCAAGATATTACGTGGGGTCGTTTCTCTTGAGCAGAACTGAGATAGCACCACCTTGTAACCACATTGTTCAAGATAAAGCGCTTTATCCAACACTAGCCAAAGTTCCAGTGCACGTCTAAACGGCTGCTGTACAAGGCTCATTCGCTCCATCTGCCAATAGCGCTGACGCCCCTTGTTCTCGTACTCGGCATAGTCAACATCAGGCAGCTCAATGCCCTTTTGCGTGCTCGCCCAGTGGCAGAAAGCTGCAAAACCTTCAGATAGCTGAGACTTTTTAATGCTCGGTATTGGCTGATATTGCTTAATTCCCTTAGCTTCTTTTAACAGCAAGTCGAAACCAAGGCGGAAAGTCATCTCTTCGATACGATGTCGTTTCACCCGCTCTCCCCCCGTGACGGTTTCTTGTAGCGGGATGCGCAACTCTGACTTATTCAACGCTAGGTTAGACTGCTTCGCCGCATCAGACATTGGCTGATAAGTCTCTGCTCGAATGAGGTGGTAACAGCATGGCGAAAAAGTCAGTGCTGGCAACTGTTTTTGGCAACCATAATGAATAAGCGATACATGTAAGTCACCACAGGCATGAAGTGCGACTGCATGCTGATTGGAATTAAACGCATCGACGGAGTCAGGACTAAACGCATCACCTTGGACAAACTTCATCGTTAATCCCTGCTTATCCGCCTCGCGCTGCCCTGATTCGCACAACGCTTGCTGATACTCAAAGCTGGTGACCAACTGCCCAGACTGGCTGGCCAATATTCTGCCTAAAAAGCCTTTACCTGAACACCACTCTAACCACTCACTGCCATGGTGTGAGTTCAACGCCGCCTCTCCCATTGAGACAATCTGTTGTAGCTTTCTTCCCGGCACGCCACTATCGACCCCACGAGACAACTGGAGGCCTTGAGTTGGTAGCGTTGGTAGCTTGGTCCAAGTAGCAATTTGCGTGATATCAGGTAGGTAGTCAGAGATAGCTTCAACGAGCGTATCGTTGTCGACTTTGAAGTGTTCAATTTGCTCAGGGGATAAAGAGTCTAGCCAAGCACACAACGGATCGTTATCCGTCAGCCAAGGAAGCGTATTGGTACGACTGGCAAAAAAGGGCTCAAAGCGCCATAGCGATTGGTTATCGACTAAGAATCGGTCGAGTGATTGGAATAGTTGTAACATGACTTCCCCCTGAAAACGCTAGTTTAGAGGGAAGTCACACAAGATGGTAGCGGATTAACGAACCGGTAGGTCAATATCCTTAAACATCTCTTCAATCTCAGCATTAGATTTCAAAGATAGTGCCTGCTCAACCACTGGGCGTGTTAAATGCGGTGCAAAGCGCTCCATAAAGTCGAACATGTAAGAACGAAGGAACGTACCGCGTCTAAAGCCGATACTTGTCGTACTTGCACCAAAAATATGGCTCGCATCAATTGCTACCAGATCAGTATCTTGCTCTTGATCGATGGCCATACTTGCAATCACGCCAACACCGATACCCATACGAACATAAGTCTTGATGACATCAGCATCGGTTGCGGTAAATACCACTCTCGGTGTTAAACCATATTTGTTAAACGCAGTATCTAGCTCTGAACGTCCGGTAAAGCCAAACACATAAGTGACCAGCGGGAATGAAGCCAAGTCCTGAATCGTCACTTTCTCTTTCTGCGCTAGTGGGTGGCTCTTTGGCACAACGATCGAACGATTCCAGTGGTAACAAGGCAACATGATGGCATCTTGGTAGAGGTGAAGCGCTTCGGTTGCAATGGCAAAGTTTGCCGTCCCTTTAGCAATAGCTTCAGACATTTGCGAAGGCGTGCCTTGGTGCATGTGCAGTGATACCTTAGGGTAACGAGCAGTAAAACCTTTGATCACATCAGGAAGCGCGTAACGTGCCTGAGTGTGCGTTGTAGAAATATTTAGCGTGCCCATTTCTGGATGAGTGTGCTCACCCGCGACCGCCTTGATACTTTCTACGCGGGCAAGAATCTCTTGAGAGATACGAATAATGTCTTCACCAGCACCTGTCACTTGCGTTAAGTGCTTACCACTACGCTCGAAGATCTGGATTCCAAGTTCATCTTCTAACAGACGAACCTGTTTACTGATACCTGGTTGAGAGGTGTAAAGGCTCTCCGCCGTAGCAGAAACATTTAAGTTATGGTTAACGACCTCAACAATATACTTCAATTGTTGTAATTTCATTCTGACCTCGTAATCCCTTATCGATGCCGCACAGCGATCAAACATAGTTTATAATATTTAGTTATAACGCCTTAAAAGTGAAATTGATAGTCAAAATGGGGCGACTGTTTAGAAAAGCGGGGAGTTTTTTGTTGATAATGCGCATTTTGCAACCAAATACTCAGAATGAGCTTTGCAAAGAGAGTTTTCATTAATAAAATTACTAAGTTGAGCAATAATGCGAAACAGTTACAGTCGCATGGCAGGATCGTGTATGCTTAACGGCTAGCCACTAAAAAACATAAGATACGGAATTTATGAATATTGGTTTAATCATAGCTTTAGTTGCCATCTTACTGGTGTTAGTTCTCGGCTATAACATTATGCTCCAGTATAAAGTTAAAGCAGAAACAGCGCGTAAACAGGAAAGTTCGCGTTACCTGCAAATTATTGATGCAACAGAAGAGCTTATCGGCCACGCTCATCACATGCCATACAGCAAAGAGCTATTGGTGTGTCTGAATACTCGTATCCTAGATGCAGTTCAGAGTATGCATGAACTCGATCCGAAGAATAAACATCTTGAGCAACGTGTTGCACACGTTAAAGATCAAATTAAGCAGCTTGAAGAGAACTACAAGGGTGGCGAAAGCACCAGCTTTAAAGTGCCAAGCAGCGATAAACAAGCGATTGTTATGCTCAAACTAGTGAAGCGCCTTCGTGATACCATTCGCAGCGAGCACAACAAAGGCCGCTTTGAAACTCAAGCTTATGTTACTGAGAATGCGCGCTTAGAAACTATTCAAGTTCGTATCAACATTGAAAACGTAATTAAGCGCTCAAACGATGCGATCGTTCGTGGCCAACCTGGTACTGCAATCCAGTTACTGAAAAAAGGCTTAGATGCGCTGAGCACCAAAAACGACGCTTATTCAAATCAAGCGCGTGAAAAGCTGCAGACTATGTACGACGAGCTTGAGTCTAAACGTCAAACTAAGAACGCAGAAGAGTTACACCAAATTGAAGAGAGCCAACGCCAAAATGATATGGATGCGCTCTTTGGTGAAAAGAAAAAGTGGTAATATAATCCCGCACAGCTATTTTCAAAAAGGTCGCACTAGCGGCCTTTTTCTATTTATTTTGTAAAGTAAGTCCAGATGATCGAATTAGACCAATACCAGCCGCTACTTGAACCAATAAACAGTTTTCTACAATGTTCAACTCCCGATGCATGGGTTGAAGAAGCTCGTAAACCAGAAAACCTTAAAGTGGTACTCATCGACCATTTATTGTGTGAGCTTAAAGCGGGTCAATCAGCTATGTACCTGATTCGAAAATATGCGGTAGATAAGGAGAGCGCCCACAGTTTATTAGATTGGTTTAAACCTTATGAAGACTTCGCTTACCGCAAAACCGGTAGCCTAGAGACGCTTAAAGGTAAAAGTAATATATCTAAAGCGATCATGGCTAAATCGAACTCGCCATATAGCCAAGATTTGATAGATAAAATGGTATTGCTAATTAAAGAAGAGTTACACCATTTCTATCAAGTGTTAGAGATTATGGAAAGTCGTGGGATTTCCTATGAACCTGTGCAAGCCAGTCGCTATGCGAAGGGCCTGATTGGGAATATGGCCACTCATGAGCCACAAACTCTGATAGATAAACTCATTATTGGCGCTTATATCGAAGCGCGCTCTTGTGAACGTTTCGCTAAGCTCGCGCCTCATATGGATGAAGATATTGCCAAATTTTACGTGTCACTACTTCGCTCAGAAGCGCGTCATTATCAAGATTACCTGACTTTAGCAGAAGAGATAGCTGGAAAAGATATCACTGACCGAATTGATTACTTTGGCCGCTTAGAAGCCGATTTAATCTCGTCACCCGACAGTGACTTTAAGTTCCACAGTGGTGTACCTGCTTAATAAAAAAGGATGCTCAATGCATCCTTTTTTATTTACTTAGGGTCGAGTAACGCTTCCCCTAACCCAGCAGCATAAAGCTGTTTACTGATTCGGTTCAATGCCTCAGCTTGCTTAGGTTCAACAATGAGTGTGCCTTTGCTCTTAAGTACGTCAATCATACCTTCTAAACAGTCGGCATCAGGCCCGATTCCATTTAGCTTTGAACGGATGAACCCAAACCAATCACCATCCATTTTCTTTTTGACCTTCTCCAGCACTTCTGGGCTGGTGACCTGAAACTGCTGCCTGCTATCAAATGCATCCTGATTAGTTCGCGCAATATCGTAAACAATGTGAGCTTTCTTTTTCGCAATTAGCATCCCGGGGATATTCAGTTGCAGCTCTGCAATCTGCCCACCACTCATCTTGAGGAAGAATTTAATATCTTTGTAGCCGCTGCTATCTGGCTCCACATTATGCTTCGCTAACACGCTACTAGTGCCAGAGAGCTGATACCTATCTTTAAGGGATTTTTGATGCGAAGCGACCGCTTTAAACTCCTCTGTCCCGCAGATGAACAACTTCGCCCCCTGTAAGTCTTTGAACTTTTTCACTTTCACCGTGATACGAGCACAATCTTTTAAATCCCCAACATCATTGTTGCGCATGCGAGTGGTGATTTTAGCCAATGCGCCACTGTAGCTTTTGATGCCACCATACGCTCCAGGAGGAAAGCTAATTTCGGCGCCGAACGCCACTTTCAGCCTTTGCGCGAATGTATTTAGTTCTACCTGAGCCTGAATGATCTCTTTAAACATCAGGAATAACTGTTTTCTCTTCAGCTTGGCGTTGGCTACTTGGTTTTTGCCATGAAAATCCATTGCCTTGGTATTGAGGACTTTCTTCCCTGCTTCATTAGTTTCGAGGTATTGGGCAATATCCTCATCTAAATACTCTGCCAGATGCGCGTCATCGGTTAGGATATCGTGCATTAACTTGCACATTTTTCCTTCATCTGTCTGCTGAAAACTCTTAGATTTCAGCTTGCCTCTCAGCTCAGATAGACTCGATTGGTAATCGGCTTGGTTGACTAAACGGAAGCCTTGCGACATATGAGCTGACTGATTAATTCGCTTTAACACTTCGGCTTTAACTTTGGCGACGTCTGCTGGTGTGACTGTGGCGCTGGCTGGACCCGAGAGCGGATCTGGGCCGACGGCTGCGGCTAGTGTGTCTGTCATATAAAAGTACCTAAATTAGTAACTTGGCGCACGTACAGCTCATTAAGACTGAGCGAGTCCATCAAGCTGTATAACTGTTTATTGAGATAAGCTTACAACTAAAGTTAGATTCAATTTATAAATTGATGACAATTAAAAGATACGTTTGAGAGATTGATCTAGGTATAAGCTAGTAACCACTAACCTACTAAGGACAAAAAAGCCAGCGAACGCTGGCTTTCATAGGATATTAAAGTATCTACACTATTTTAGTGTAGCGTTGATTTCCGCAAGTACCGCTGCAGGATCACTAGCTTGAGTGATTGGGCGACCAATCACCAAGTAATCTGAACCGGCTTGAACTGCATCAACAGGTGTCATGATTCGCTTCTGGTCACCTACCGCCGCACCTGCTGGGCGAATACCTGGGGTTACAAGCTTGAACTCTTTACCAAGCTCACTCTTAAGCATTGAAGCTTCTTGAGCTGAACATACAACGCCATCTAGCCCTGAGTTTTTAGTTAGGTTGGCTAGACGAATCACTTGCTCTTGTGGGGCAATATCCAGTCCGATACCCGCTAAGTCACTCTGCTCCATGCTGGTGAGTACCGTTACACCGATAAGTAGTGGACGATCTTTGCCATAAGGCTCGAGAATCTCACGTGACGCTGCCATCATACGCTCTCCACCACTTGCATGAACGTTTACCATCCATACGCCCATCTCTGCGGCTGCACGCACGGCTTTAGAACAGGTATTAGGGATGTCGTGGAACTTTAGGTCGAGGAACACAGAGAAACCACGTTTGTGTAGCTCTTTAACGAAATCAGGACCAAATAGTGTGAACATCTCTTTACCTACTTTTAAGCGGCAAGAGCTTGGGTCGATTCTATCAACAAAAGCGAGTGCGTCTGCTTGGTTATCATAATCCAGTGCGACAATTACTTTTTGGTCGATCATTTCATCTCCTAACTTACTTTAAACAAATCGAAAAAAAGCAGCGGGATCACCGCTGCCATTTGTTATGGGATTTACCCAATCTTTTAAAATCATTCGCCATCCAATCCGCGGATTGGCTTGATCGTCCCCCACCCTTTACAGGAAGGACAATGCCAATACATTGAATGGGTCGAGAAGCCACACTTACGACAGCGGTAATGAGGCTTCACTTTTAGCTGTTCACCAACTAATTTCTGTAGCGTATCCAAGCTTGCTTTGGCTCGACCTTCTTCCGCTTCAGCTAAATGGTAATCCATCAAACGATAGAAACCTTTCATAGTTGGATTCTTTACCAGTTGACGAGTCAGTAGCTCTTGAGCTGCGCCCGGGCCATCATGTTTGGCCACCATTTGCGCCAACATTAGCTCCGCCGACACACCGGCTTTATTTACAATGCATTGGCGTAAGAAATTGAGTAGCTCATCTTCTTGGCCTAGATGGTGATAACATTCAGCCAGTGTCGGTAAAACTTCACTAACGAAGTCACTATCTTGGTCTAAAACCGCTTCTAAATGAGCAATAGTACGCTTGTAATCTTCATCCTCTAGATAAAGCTTACCAAGGGCAATACTGGCCCTAACGCATCGAGGGTCTTCAGCCAGCGCTTTTTTGAAGTTTTGTCTCGCCTGCGCGTGATTGCCTTCAGCTTGCTCTTGCATTGCAAGCTCACACCAAAAATGGCCAATACTAGTGCGCATACGCTTGCGACCCATTTTGACCAATAGAGAAGCGTAGTGAATCGCTTTACTCCACTCACGCGTCTGCTGATAGATCGCTACAAGTTGCTGAAGTGCTGCCTCTCTATGATCAGGTTCATCAACAAGCTGCTCAAAGATTTTTTCAGCACGGTCCAAAAAGCCTGACGCCATGTAGTCTTTTGCTAGTTGTTGAAGCGCAATATTTTTTTGGTCAATAGTCAGACCTGAGCGAGAAATGAGGTTTTGGTGAATGCGAATAGCGCGGTCGACTTCTCCACGCGAACGAAACAAGTTACCTAACGCTAAGTGCGTATCGATAGTTTCATTATCGACCTGAAGAAGTTCGATAAAGTGATCTACCGCTTTATCAGATTGATCTGACAGAAGCAGGTTAAGACCCGTCACGTATTGACGGGATATTTGATTAGATTGTTTCTGCTTATCTTGTTGGGCACTGCGATTACCCATATACCAGCCATATGCTGCGGCGATTGGTAATAATAAGAAGAGAATTTCTAACATCAAGAACAGCCTACCTAATAAAAACCTTGTTAAGCTTTGTCTTGAGTCGGCTCAACAGCTGGGGGAGATAGCTTATTGAGCTGCTTCTTTAGTTTACGAACCTGAAGCTGCGATTTGAGATGCAAGCCGCCAAACACTAACCAAGCAAGGCTGAAACCAACCACAAACACCACGCCTAAAAGCGTAGATAGGTGAAAGTCACCTTGAGCAATAAGGTAGTTGAATGTCACAACAGCTTGATTCTGAGAGCCTAATGCCAGTGCAATTAAGAATAGGGCCAGTACAAGAACGATTTTTATAATTTTCATAGTCCATCACCTAAGGTTAGTTCTGCCGTACGATTATGCAGTAAAAGCTCGAAACAAACCATGGTTATCTCTGTAATTCGAGTTATAAAAAAGCGGCATACATCCGTATGCCGCTTTTTTATCAATAGATTACGCAGTTTACCCTAGATTTACGCGCTCACGTAATTCTTTACCTGGTTTGAAGTGTGGAACGAACTTACCTTCCAACTCCACTTTGTCACCAGTTTTTGGGTTACGACCGACTCTAGGTTCACGGAAGTGCAAAGAGAAGCTACCGAAACCACGGATCTCAATTCGATCGCCACCTTCTAGAGTTGACGCCATATGCTCTAAAATATCTTTTACAGCATCTTCTATCTCTTTCGCTGAAAGGTGCGTCTGTTCTGCACAGAGTCTTTCAATCAATTCAGACTTAGTCATAGTTGCCCTCATAGAGTAATTTATCACTTATTATAGTAAGTAATACCAGTTCCAACAAACACTTGCCTTCAATTTTAGACAAAAATTGAACAATGTGTGTAATGAAAAAGTGCTTTTTTCAGAACATCTTGTAGAGATTGGTATTACTACTAGTTATTACGTAAACATAAAAAAGGAGCCTTTCGGCTCCTTTTTCTTAAAAGCGATTTAATTATTCGCCTTTAGCTGCTTTGAAAGCGTCAGCCATAGCGTTACCGAATGAAGCATCGTCTGCTTTGTTCAGTGAAGCCATTGCTTCTTGCTCTTCAGCTTCATCTTTAGCTTTGATAGATAG
>Ga0209379_10001164_pt1 | contig 18039 bp, 11 predicted proteins | sample tdDd001_FD_187124 | JGI IMG/M metagenome (GOLD analysis project Ga0209379, IMG submission 187124) | Marine sediment microbial communities from the Atlantic coast under amendment with organic carbon and nitrate - tdDd00.1 (SPAdes)... | ecosystem: Environmental > Aquatic > Marine > Coastal >...
AATGCCCAGCCGTATAAGGGGACTTATCATCGATAGCTTGCGCAATTAGCTGAATAAACGCATCAACAAAATCTTGCTGTTGTTTCTCGCGTTGTTTTATCTCCTGCGCCATCTCCTGAATAGAATTTGACAGCTCCCAAACTTCTTTAATATTCGAGTCGACGTGCTCAACAGCATCAAACTCACGACGCTTAATCTTATGCGTTTGGTGAATCAGTTTTCGAATCGGCTTTACGATTGGCGAACCAAACACCCAAGCGAGAGGCAAAAGAAGCCCCATAATCAGCATAGTAATACCCAGTGTTGTATACACTCGTTGATACACTTGTGCCATCACAATAGATTCAGGTACAACAACCGCTAAATACTCCCCCTCTTGGCTTTTATCGCGACTAAGTTTACTCACGTAGAAAAAAGCAGACTTTCCATCAACGTTACCTCTTTGGATCAAGCCTTGAGAGCCGGGTGATTGGCTCATAGCGTACAGCTCTAAATGAGGGATTCGGTTATCTTTTACTTGTTGATACCATGCCATCTCTAAATGAGACAGTTCCTCTGGCGTCACATTGGCCAAAGCTTTCGAGAATAATGGAATAAGGTGGTGCTGAGTTCGGTTTACGGACAGATAGAATGGCACTGACACATCGACCATAAATGGATGTACAAACAGCTCTGATTGATTTGTTTGCTTACGGTGTTCTAAAGCCCGTTTCGTATCAACCAATACGTTTATTTGACCACGGTTAAGCGCACCTACCGCCTCTTGGTTGTCGTTAAACACCGTGACTTTGGCACTAGGGTTAAATTGCTTCAATTGTTGGCTAAAATCATGGCCTGCAAAGACACCGAAATGCATTTCTTGAACTGCAGGCAAAACCGAGCTATTACTCGCCATCGCGAGTGGCTCTTCAAATAAAAGCAGCCGATTAGGTTCAGAACCTAAACCAACCAAGGAATGGGCAACATCGAGCTCATTACTTTGTAACTTTTCTAATAAAGAGGTGTGCTTAAAGCCATTAATGAACTCCAGTTCTAAGCCAATTTTGTTCGCCAACAATTTAAGCAAATCGATAGAGTAACCTTGTGGCTCGCCTGCTCTTGTATAGTCATAAGGACGCCAGTCTACTTGGTTAGAAACAAGTAAAGATGGCGTCATCGCTACGAGTTGTTTTTCTGCCGTATTCAATGAGATTGGCTCTACCACCATCTCTTCTGTTGATTCCTTTGGTGACGTATTGGACGCAATCACTTCACCTGAATGGTGAAACACGTACGCTTCAACACCAGCGTCATCCGGTAATCCTAATGAGCTCGGTGTGAGTTTTTCGCTAATAGACGAGAGGACGATATCGATACCAAGTACGGCACTTTTGCCGCGTACCGAATACGTTTGACCGGTGATTTTTAAATGCTTAAAGAGATAAGGTTCTGTTTTGTATACAGAGTCAACGCTTGCAGAAGCATACCAAGGCCGACGAGTTGGAAAATAATTGCTCGATTCAGTGCGTGCATTAGTTAAGTCAAACTGATCCGTATAATAAAGAGTTTCTCTAATTCGATTCTGTTTAGGCCCTGAAATCCGTATCACCACCCAGCGATCTTTAGGTGATGCTTCGATGCGTTGCCTAACGATTGGAGAGGAATCTAAATTAATTATCTGATAGAAATATTCGTTATCACTACCAATATAAATGCTATAAAACAGAGGGTTATCTTCTAATACCTGAACGAGCAAAGTCTTAATCTCTTGCTCACTCCATTGGTGATCAATGGTATTCGAAAGGCGGCTTAGTATCCGTGCGCTGCTTTTGGCGTTTAAATCAACTTCTTGGATATATTCACTTACATCTGTCGTCGCCATGGCCAGTTTATTTAATACATGCTCCTGAGACATTTGCTTAGTAAAGACATATTGAAGACCAATAGCTAAAAGTGACGTCATCACCGTCGCCATAATAAACATGGCTCCCACAGTGAAACGTATAGAAAACTTCTGTTTTGATTGTGTTAAGCCGACCAACTGCAAGCCCTCCGTGGCTATAGAATACTGTCGTAAGAGATAACCTAGCAAACTAACTAAAATAGTGTAGTCGTTGCATAACCACTTACTCGTAATTACACACTATAAACCTCAACAATTCGTGCTAGGTCACTAATCTATAACGCATAACCATAAACAATACAACCAACGGTAATTTTATAAATACAACCGTGAACTTAATGAACAAAACCGACTTAATGCTCAATATTGTTTTTATCAACGCATTACAGACAAACCCTTAACACTCCATTAACTTTAAACGCATCTATTAACAAGCATCCCTCCCTTGTAGATAGATCATTCATAACGATAAGTGTGCTTTCTTAGAGAGACACAAACCTACATAAGGAACGTGAATCATGTTTAAGGTACTAAAACCAACACTGGCAGCTTCAATCATTGCCGCATCATTTTCTTTCAGCGCAATTGGTGCTGATGTTGAGAAAATCCATTTTCTAATCCCTGGTGGTGCTGGCGGTGGCTGGGATATGACTGCACGTGGTACAGGTGATGTGCTAGTGAAATCAGACATCGTAGACAATGTCTCTTTCCAAAACTTATCAGGTGGCGGCGGTGGTAAAGCTATTGCGCACCTTATCGAAACAGCAGAACGTCAAGAAGACACGCTAATGGTGAACTCGACTCCTATCGTTGTTCGCTCATTGACAGGTATTTTCCCTCAATCATTCCGTGACTTAACACCTGTCGCTGCGACTATTGCGGATTACGGCGCAATCGTGGCTTCTGCTGACTCTAAATACAACACTTGGGAAGATGTCGTAAAAGACTTCGAATCTAACCCGCGTAAAGTAAAAATCGCCGGCGGCTCTGCTCGCGGTAGTATGGACCACCTTGTTGTTGCAGCAGCATTTAAAGGCGAAGGATTTGACGCGAAGAAAGTACGTTACATCGCTTACGATGCAGGTGGCAAAGCGATGGCAGCGCTTCTTTCAGGCGAAACTCAACTGCTTTCTACTGGCCTTGGTGAAGTGCTAGAGATGTCTAAATCTGGTCAAGTAAAAGTGATAGCAGTAACCGCACCAAAACGCCTTGATGCTGCTCCAGACATCCCAACACTAACTGAATATGGCAATGAAACTGTATTTGCTAACTGGCGTGGTTTCTTCGCAGCGCCAGGTGCAAGCCAAGCGAAAATCGATGAATGGAACGCTGCTCTGACCAAGATGTACAAAACGGACGAGTGGCAAGTGGTTCGTGATCGCAACGGTTGGATTGACAACTACAAAGCGGACAAAGACTTCTACGCTTTCCTAGAAGATCAAGAGAAGCAGATGGGCGACCTAATGCGTGAACTTGGTTTCTTGAAGTAACCCTGTAGAGGGCAGCTTAACCACTGCCCTCACCCTCTTCGCCGTACACGAGATAACATCAATCTCCTTGTTTATAGTTTGTAAACAGCTAAACCGAATCGACTAGCAGCGAAAAGGTTTACTTAGTTAATGAATACATGCTCATTAGCCCTCTTGTACGGCCTTTTTCTTCCCCTCAAAGCAAATGGAGTTGGATATGTCTGATTTACCAACGAATTCTTTCAATAAAGGAAACTTCTTTTCTAAAGAATACCTCCTATGCCGTGATCGTGTTGGTGCGATGATATTTCTGCTCGTATGCCTATGCTATGGCTACCAAACCACGCAGATCCCATTGTTCCCTGGTGACGAATATGAACCCTTTACCGCGCGTACTTTACCTACTCTTCTGACTTTCGTAGGTATCGGTTTGTCATTGCTTCTACTCGTCACAGGTCAACCAGATAAACAAAGCGGTGCTGTTATTGAGTTCAATTGGAAACTACTGATTAGCTTCCTCGTTCTAATGGCACTTTATGGCGTAGGCCTAACGTACCTTGGTTTTGTTCTAGCAACGGGGTTCTTCTTGCTTGCCGGATTCTACCTACTTGGTGAAAGACGCAAATCAATCCTTTTCGGTGCTTCATTCCCGTTCGTGATTGCGTTTTATTTGCTTCTCACCCAAGGCTTAGATATCTATCTTGAGCCTGGCGTTATTTTCACTATGTGGTCTTAATAAGATAGGGAAAACAAAATGTTAGATGGAATCTTACAAGGTCTTTCGACCGCAATAATGCCAATGAACATCATGATGGTGGTCGTTGGGTGTTTCGTGGGTACCTTTATAGGTATGCTTCCGGGACTAGGTCCAATCTCAGCCATTGCGCTGATGATCCCAATTACTTATGGTTTAGACCCATCTTCAGGTCTGATCCTTATGGCTGGTGTATATTATGGTGCGGTCTTCGGCGGCTCTACATCATCAATTCTAATCAATGCTCCAGGCTGTTCATCAACCGTTGTTACTGCGTTTGATGGTTACCCAATGGCGCAAAAAGGCCAAGCAGGTAAAGCTCTTGCGCTCGCAGCATACTCATCGTTCACTGGCGGCACGCTATCTGCCATTATGCTGTTAGTTGCTGCACCAGCGCTAGCAAGTGTTTCACTGAGCTTCCAGTCTTCAGATTACTTTGCACTGATGCTACTCGGTTTATCTGCGGTCGCAGCATTTGCCGGCCCAGGTCAAGTGATCAAAGCATGGATGATGACAGTACTTGGTTTGATGCTTTCAACGGTTGGTATCGATAAAGGTGTTGGTGTTGAACGCTTTACTTTTGGCCTGACCGATCTTATGGATGGCTTTAGCTTCTTGCTATTAGCTATGGCAACTTTCGCGCTCGGCGAAACCTTAATGGGCATTTTAAAACCGGAACAAGATACCCGTGGTGACGAGCAACGCAAACTTAGCGATATCGGCAGCATGAAAGTCACCAAAGAAGAGATTAAAGACGTGGCACCTGTATCGATTCGTTCGTCTATTCTTGGTTTCTTTACGGGCGTACTACCGGGCGCTGGCGCAACCATCGCCGCTTTCTTAAGCTATGGTCTTGAACGTAACTTGGCGCCAAAAGAGAAAAAAGCAGAATTTGGTAAAGGCAGCATCCGTGGTCTAGTTGCACCAGAATCTGCAAACAACGCCGCATCAAGTGGCTCATTTGTACCACTACTTACGTTAGGTATCCCAGGCTCTGGTACTACGGCTATCATGCTAGGAGCTCTAATCGCTTACGGCATTCAGCCAGGTCCACGCCTATTTGTTGAGCACCCAGATGTATTTTGGTCTGTGATTATTTCTATGTACTTTGGCAACATCGTACTGGTTATCTTGAACTTGCCTTTAATCCCTTACATCTCGAAGCTTCTTGCGGTACCAAGAACGGTTCTGCTTCCGATGATATTGTTCTTCTCTATCACGGGTGTGTACTTAGTTTCTTTCAATACTATGGATGTGTTCATCATGCTGCTAATCGCAATGGCAGCCATAGCATTGAGATTGGCAAACTTCCCATTAGCACCACTACTACTAGGATTTATTCTTGGTGGTCTTATGGAAGAAAACCTACGTCGCGCATTAATGATCAGCGATGGTGAGTTAAGCTTCTTGTGGGAACGACCAATCACCATGACTTTCACTGTATTGGCAGTCCTTGTATTGTGCAGTCCAGTGTTTGTAAAGCTGTTCCAAAAGCTTAGAGCAACTCCTAAAAAAGTTGAATTATAACAATTGGCCAACTATCTTCTTTCGGGACACTTCGGTGTCCCTTTTTTGTTGCCCCATCAAACTCTAGAGTATAAACTCTATTTTTTAACAGCTAGAGTACATTTCCTATGTCGATGCGTCCCTTAGCGATTTTAATTGGTTGTCTTGGTGCCTTCTCTCCAATAAGTCATGCGGCTGCAATTAGCTTCGACCAAGCTTGGCAAGTTTTACAACAAGAGAACAATTCACTCGCGGCTCAACGTTCGAATGTCGAGCGTTATGAGCACCTACAAAACGCTACCGACAGTTTAAACCTCCCGTCAGTCTCTATTGGCGCAAACTACACTCGACTCGATACTGATGTGACCGTCTCTGGCGAACAACTTTTCGAAAGCACAGGTCAAGCTCTACCAAACTTAGGCCCACTGAACCCTCTACTTGCCGGAATTGGTGGTATCACCTCAACCATTACAGAACGCGACATCTTTAGTTCTTCTATCCGTGCAGTTTGGCCCATTTTTACCGGCGGTCGAATTAACGCAGCACAATCCGCGGCAGAAGGGAAAAAAGAACAGGCGCAAAGTGAACTGGCGATGGAAACTCAAGCCCGCTTTGAAGACCTCAGCAAGTACTATTTCTCTGTTCTACTTGCACAAGATGTCTTAGAAACACGCAAACTGGTTGAACAAGGGCTGACCAAACACAGAGACAATGCACTGAAACTAGAACAGCAAGGTCAGATTGCGCGAGTAGAGCGTTTACAAGCGGAATCAGCGCTAGACAAAGCGGTCATTGAACGTAAAAAAGCGCAAAAATCACTCGATATTGTTCAAGCCGCGCTAACCCAAATCCTTAATCAAAATGCGACTGTTGAGCCGTCAGATTCATTGTTTATTAACACGTCTCTACCCCCATTGAATGCGTTTGTCGATCGTACTTTAGACACCTACCCAGGTTTAGACCTATTAGATGCAAAGCAAAAGCAAGCAGATAGCCTAATCAAAGCTGAGAAAGGCAAATATTACCCAGAGGTTTACCTCTATGGTAACTACAGTCTGTACGAAGATGATTCTCTCGCAAGTCAGATGAAACCTGATTGGTTAGTCGGTGTTGGCGTTAATATTCCACTTATCGACACTCACGGCCGTAGTGACCACGTACAAGCAGCCAAAAGCGCGGTGTCTCAAGTGAAGTTTCTTAAAGCGCAAGCTAAACAAGACTTATCTGTGTTGGTGCAAAAAACCTACCTAGAAGCCCAACAAGCACAAGAAGAAGTCCAAGGTTTAGCCTCCAGCATTCAATTAGCTCAAGAAAATTTGAAGCTTAGAGAAAAAGCGTTTTCTCAAGGCCTTTCAACGTCTACAGATGTTGTCGACGCGCAGCTTTATGTGGCCAGCGTACAAACGCAAAAAGCAGCGGCAAGCTTTAACTACTTAATCTCACTATCAAAATTATTAGCGTTATCCAATGAAATGGATGCGTTCAACCAGTATCAAGACAACGCGATTGCCGTTTCTACGTTTTAAGGACTCAAGATGAAAAATGCAAAACCACTAGTCATGACTGCCGCGGCACTGGCTCTCGCATCTTGGGTGGGATTCAGCTTTTACCAAGCGTACCAACCAAAACCGATTCGTTTACAAGGCCAAATTGAATCTCAGCAATACAGTATCTCTTCTAAAGTACCGGGTCGTATAGACCAAGTGTTGGTACGCAAGGGCGATTCTGTCGAAAAAGGTGAGTTGATTTTCACGCTGCACAGCCCAGAAATTGCCGCAAAACTTGAACAAGCTAAAGCAGGTGAAAAAGCCGCAGGAGCACTAGCAAAAGAAGCAGAAAAAGGCGCTCGTAGCCAACAGATCCAAGCTGCGAAAGATCAATGGTTAAAAGCCAAAGCTGCCGCATCCCTCATGGAAAAGACCTACCTAAGAGTCAATAACCTATACAGCGACGGTGTGGTTGCAGAGCAAAAACGCGACGAAGCGAAAACTCAATGGGATGCTGCAAAATACACTGAAAGTGCCGCATTCCAGATGTATCAAATGGCGAAAGAAGGCGCTCGAAGTGAAACCAAAGTCGCCGCGGCAGAAAAAGCACGCATGGCCGCAGGTGCGGTTGCAGAAGTAGAAGCCTATGCAAAAGATACTGCGATAGAAAGCTGGTTTGATGGCGAAGTGTCTCAGGTGCTCTTGCAAAGCGGTGAACTAGCCCCTCAAGGCTTCCCTGTGGTAACTGTCATTGATACCAAAGATTCATGGGCAGTACTGAACGTTCGCGAAGATTGGTTAAAACACTTTGATAAAGGCACTACCTTTGAGGCCTACCTTCCTGCTCTAGATAAAAACGTAGAGTTTACGGTAACGCATGTCGCTGTGATGGGCGATTTTGCTACTTGGCGCTCGACAGATGCGTCACAAGGGTTTGATCTTCGTACCTTTGAAGTTGAAGCGCGCCCTACCCAGCCAGATGTTGATCTGCGTATGGGAATGAGCCTTGTTGTGAACCTCGACTGAGCTACGTATGAGCACTGAACCTGTTTCTCAAGTTTCGATAGTTAGACGCGACAAGTGGCTACTATCAAGCCTGACCTGGATTCCAATCATGCTTGCTGTGATGATTTGGGCTGTATTCTCGCAGGGTATTGCCCGAGATCTCCCTGTTGGTGTGGTCAACTTCGCCCCTGGTCAAATGTCACAAAAGCTGATTCGCTACTATGACGCAACTTCAGCTATGCAGGTCACCGAAAACTACAGCAGTGTCGCCGAAGCTAAAACCGCACTGGTTCGTGGCGAGATATACGCTTATGCCGTTATTCCGAACAAATTTGAAACAGATATCTATAAGCAACTCGCGCCTCAAGTCAGTGTGTTTTACAACAGCCAAATGATTCTGGTCGGCAAACTGCTTAATTCTGCGTTTCTTCAAGCTCAAGGTACATTTAACGCCCAGATAAGCACTGGCATTGATTTAGCGAAAGGTGACACGACGCTACTCTCTGCCATGGGGAAAGCTGTGCCTGTCAGAACGCAAATAACGCCATTATTTAATAAAAACTCCAACTACGCGCAGTTTTTGGTTTCAGCCATCATTCCTGCGCTATGGCAAATTGCCGTGGTGGTTTCGACCATCCTAATTCTAGCCGCTAACTTAAGAGGTAGAGGTCTTAATGCTTGGTTGGCAAAACGCCCTATCCGTGCATTGTGCTCTACTCTATTTCCCTACACGTTCATCTTTGCCTTACATGGATTTGCGTATCTTTGTTGGTTCTACCTAGGGTTTGAATGGCCGATGAATGGTAGCTTTGCCGTGCTCGTGTTAGCTCAGTGGATCACCTTAATCGCTTGTATGATCATGGGGTGCTTATTCTTTTTCTTAACGTTAGATCCGGCGAGAGCAATGAGCTTTGCAGGTGCATTCACCGCACCAAGCTTTGCGTTCATGGGGATTACCTTCCCAGTCAGTGACATGAGTGGTCTCGCGCAATTTTGGCGTAGTCTGCTGCCGATTAGCCATTACATTGAAGTTCAGGTAAGCCAAGTCAGTTATGGGCAAGAATGGTTGAAATCTTTAGAGCATTTATTACCGATGTTCGGTTATTTTCTCCCTGCACTGTTAAGTCTATTGCTGATAAGAAAGCACCTTCGCCATCAACAAGAATTAGATACGCTTTCGTCTCAACCAAACACGACTAAGGAATCAGCATGAGCTTTTTAGCATTATTGAAAGCGGAACTGAAAGCACTGCTGACTAACCCTGTCGTGATACTTACTGTGTTTGGCGGCGTGGTGTTTTACTCATTTCTTTATCCACTGCCATACAGTCATCAAACACCGCGTGAGCAAAAAATCAGTGTCGTAAACTTAGACATGAGCCAAACCAGCTTTAAATTGGAGCGTATGGTAGATGCAACGCCGCAAGTCTATGTCGTGCGCCGTGACTACTCTTTAGAAGCTGCACATCAAGCCTTCTTACAAGGTGAAGTGAGTGGCATTCTGGTGATCCCTGAACATTTTTACAAAGATCTCTTACTCGGCAAAAGCCCGACACTCTCCTACGCTGGGGATGCCTCGTACTTTCTGGTTTACGGCACTATTGTGGAAGGTCTAGCTCAAGCTGGTGGCACCCTAGCAGCAGAAACCAAAGTCGCTAAGTTGGTCCTTGATGGAGAGCCGTTATCTCAAGCACAAAATCAATACGCCGCAACAAAACTTAATTTAAAACCAACCTTCAACCCTCGCATGGGTTATGTTGACTATGTTGTACCTGCTGTCTTTATCCTTATTTTGCAACAAACCATGGCGATGGCGTCTGGCTTGATGGTCGGTACACAAAAACATGGGCGAGGATATTGGAGTCGCGTCTCCACCAGTAAGTTGATGTTAGCGCGCGTGGGTGTTCTTACTGTCATCTATTACCTATTGAGCATGTATTACTTTGGTGCCAGTTTCTCCATGCATGGTGTTAACCAATTGGCCAGCATGGGTAACCTTCTATCGCTATTACTGCCTTTCCTTGTTTCATCTTGCGCAATAGGACTTTGGGTCGGAGCCGTTACCCCAAGACGCGAGTTAGTCACATTAGTGATACTCATCAGCTCAATGCCTTTGGTATTCGGTGCCGGCTTTATTTGGCCCGTTGAAGCTATCCCAAGCGCTATGGTTTGGCTATCTCAACTGTTTCCTAGCACCCCTGCTATCAAAGGCTTCTTGACGATCAACCAAATGGGCGGCGATTGGAGTGATATCAGTTTGCCATACAGCCAACTATGGCTCCAAAGCCTCGCTTGGATCCTGTTAGCTTGGTGGGCTCTAAAACGCCAGGGCAGATTGAACAATCATCATTGATGATACATCCCCTACTTTATTGGCTAAAAATTGGGAGTTTTTGCCAAAAACTAGTCAAAGAATATCAATGAGATAACAATAGTTTTATCATTATAAGCTACGCTTAGTACAACGAATAACTATGAATTAGGACTGTATGAAGGTATCTACCAGCAAAGAACTCACGTTCGCTACCAAATCGCTGTTAGCTTATTTACTAATCCCACTTTTGATAGTCACACCTGTCTCTCTATATCTTGCTAAAAAGGGAATAGAAAATACGCTTAAAACGGCAGGTGCAAACTATGTTGATCGCATAGAAGATGTCATTACTGAAATTCAGATTGATACCTCTCTAGCCATGAATCAACTCAGCAGTTGTGAAGCTATTGGTGAGAAATTACTCTTTGCAAGTAACCTCCGAGAGCTGATTGTAGTGCGCGACAACATCGCCGTGTGTTCATCTAAGCGCGGTAAATTGAATGCAGATATCACCCCGATCCTAAACGGACAACCTATTACTAATGGTGTGTTCCTTTACGATCTTGAAGACGATCCTGAGAAGCGTACTATCGTTGTCGCAAACTCCATTCAAGATGGCGGAAAGAACGGCGTCTTTGCCGTTATCGATAAGAGCTATTTAGTTGACAGAATTCTTCATATTGAAGATGACAAAATCAATCATATTACTGCGAAATTCAATGGGAAGATTTACCCAAGCACTCGTAGCTTCGACTCAAACTACGTATATAAAATACTAACATCTAGACAATACGGCTTTTCATTGCTCATCGAAGTAAGCCCAGCTTATGTTAATCGAAGCATTCTTTTTGCTTTGTCGACTAGCTTTCCTTTATCTCTACTGATCTCTGGTATTCTCTTTCTCGTGATGCGCAAGCTCAAACAACGAGAAGATCTTGGTGCAGATTTGAAAAATGGCCTCAATCGTAAAGAGTTCTTTCTTGCTTACCAACCTATAGTACACAGCCAAACTCATAAACTTCTGGGGATGGAAGCTTTGATCCGCTGGCAGCACCCTTCATTAGGTCTCGTCAGGCCAGATATTTTTATCTCACTTGCCGAGAGACAGCAGCTTATCAATGACATTACGGATTACGTGCTCGAGTTTGCTTATAGTGAGATCAGTCAATCTAAAAACACATTTAGTACATCGCTTGGTATTAATGTGCCGCCGTCTTACCTGCACGAACAAAAACACCTACAAACACTGGTCAACTATGCTGATAAATTAAAGCTGCTCGGAGTAACGTTAACTGTCGAAATTACCGAGCGCCAAATACTTGATGAGCTAGGTCGTAAGGCGCTCGCTTTTCTACGTCAACATGGCATCAAAATTTCTATCGATGATTTTGGCACAGGACACACGGCACTTTCGGTTATCCAACAAACCGAATTTGACTACCTGAAAATTGATAAATGCTTTGTTGATACCATCGGTGTGGAAACAGTCAACTCCGCAGTGCTTAATACCATTATTGAACTGGGTCATCGACTAGACGTTCAAATGGTTGCAGAAGGTGTTGAGGAGCTACATCAAGCTCAGTATCTCGCTCAGATGGGTGTACATAAACTTCAAGGTTACTACTTTGCTAAACCATGTAGCCTCAAAGAAATTGAGAATTCTTGGTTATAGAGCAGATTTATAAATCATGTTAATGTCATGATTATTATGGTTTCACACTCAAATATATGGTCAAACTATGCACGATGTAACCACCACGGCTGTCACCGTTTTTATGGGCTTCTTTGCTATGATGAACCCAGTCGCTAACACCGCAGTTTTTGTAGGAATGACAGGTGATCAAACGCCGCAGCAGAGAAAAGCCACTGCCACCAAAGCATTGATTACCGCTTTCTTTATTGTTGCAGCATTTTGTTTATTGGGTAAAGGGATCTTCGAAGTCTTTGGAATTACGTTACCAGCCTTGAGGCTTTCTGGCGGCATCTTAGTCTTTCTGGTTGGCTATCATATGCTACAAGGGAGCTCTTCTAAACTTCATTCTCAACCCGAAGAACAAGAAGAACCCAAAGATGTAGCTATCTCTCCACTAGCGCTGCCAATACTTGCCGGCCCAGGCACAATAGCAACCGCAATGAACTATTCTGCTTCTGGTGACATGCTCAATATTTTTGTGACAATTGGGGCATTTGCTTCTTTATGTATCATTACTTTCATCTGCTTTTTATTTGGCCCTAAACTCGTTGATAAACTAGGTGAAAGCGGTATTAGTATTGTCACCCGATTAATGGGGTTAATTTTAACCGTCATCGGCATGCAGATGTTTATTCAAGGTGTGCATGATGCATACATGCTCTTCCAACCAGCATAGGCTATAGAGTACGTCAGTCACACATTTATGCCATTAAACAAAAAACGCCTCCACACTGGAGGCGTTTTCATTGAATAGTTAGCTAGACTCTAAACTGATTGACTAGCTGTTTCAGTGACTCGGCTTTATCTGCTAATACGCGCGCAGAAGCAGCCGCATTATTTGCTTGATCAGTCGCACTCAAAGACGCTTCGGAGACACTCTCAACATTCTTCGCGACCTCGCTACTCGCTAATGATTGCTGCTCTGCTGCCGCAGCAATACTGTCAATCATCCCTGCAACTTCTTGTGCTCCACTAACGATCTCTCCGAGGCTATTCCCCGCTTCTTTGGCTAACCCTAACCCTTCGTGAACATGATTCGTCCCTACTTCCATGCGATCGACAGCATGCTGAGTCTCACTTTGAATCGCTTCAATGGATTGGCCTATTTCCTGTGTTGCCGTTGTAGTTCGATCAGCTAGTGCTCTTACTTCATCCGCCACTACAGCGAAGCCTCGACCAGCTTCCCCCGCACGCGCAGCTTCAATCGCTGCATTAAGCGCTAACAGGTTAGTCTGTTCTGCAATATCGTTTATCACGTTAATGATTTCACCAATTTCTGCACCACGTTTACCAAGCTCTGCAACACTACTTGAAGAAGCCGCCACCGCTTCGTTGATTGAGTTCATACCCGTTATCGTGCTATTTACTATCTCTCCACCTTCGTTTGCTGTCACTCCAGCACTTTGGGCACTGGCTGTGGCATCAGCCGATTTAGTCGCAACTTCTTGAATACTGACAGCCATCTCTTCGATAGAAGCCGAGATTTGCGCGACTTTGTCTGATTGCAATTGCAGCTCTTGAGTCATGCCGCTATTGGCTTGGCTAATTGAATTCGATCCTTCAACAACTTCATCGGTAGTCGATAAGACTTGAGACATCGCATAGTTGGTTTTTTCTACGGCCTGATTAAAACTAGCCGCCATTAAACCAAGTTCATCTTTCGAATCTACTTTTACTGACGCCGTCAGATCACCTTTGGCTAAAAGCTCCAAGCCTCTTGCGACCTCTCTAACGGGTTCATCAATCGCTTTCAACACAACTAATGAAATGATTGAACCAAGAATGATGGCAGTAATTGAAACAATAATCAGAGTATTTTCTGTCGACTCCGCGGCTCCAGTTGCCGCAGCTTGACGTTTCGCCATCAAGTTGTCTTCCATCGCAATAAAATCGGCAATTTGCCCACGAAACTTATCGAAGTAGACTTTTCCTCGTTCTTCACCGACTAACCTGGCAATATCATTCATCGACTTCGCATCGCCAATGTCTGTTCGAAGTTGAATCATCGGTTCTACAACATCTGTCTGCCATTCATTGATGGTCGTCTTCATTTCTCCAAGCAACTTCACTTGAGCAGGATTATCGCTGACTGTTTTTTGTAAATCGGTTACTTGAGACTCGAATGATTGGCTACCTTGTCTGTATGGACCTAAGAACTCACTACGACCGGCGAGTAAAAAACCTCGCATACCCGTTTCCATATCAACTGCTGCCGCAAGTACTTGTTGTGCGGCTTCAATCACTTTATGAGTATGATTTACCCAGCCTGTAGCTTCATCCATAGCGTTAAGCGTCGATGAAAACGTATTGTAATCTTGAAGGGACATATACCCTTGGCTATTAATTCGATTGAGATCCTTAATGCTGCCTTCGAACGTTTTAGTATTCTGCTCTTGTCTATCTACAAGCAACTTAGCTTCACGCTCAATAAACAGATTGATTTGCCCCCGAAACTTGTCAAAGTAAACTTTACCGCGAGCTTCAGCCACTAAATCAGAGATATCATCCATCGTTTTTGCATTGCCAATTTCACGGCGAAGTTGAATGGCAGGCTCAGTCACATTGTTGAGCCACCCACTGATGGTATTTTCTATATCACCTAAACGTTTGACTTGGACAGGGTTATCACTAACTGTCTGTTTTAACTTGCTGACTAAGCGTGTAAATTCCTGCTGACCGCTTTTGTAAGGAGCCAAAAAACCCTCTTTACCCGCCAACAAATAGCCACGCATACCGGTTTCCATATCAACAGCCGCAGCTTCGATTTTCATCGCCTGCTCTATCACCTTATGGGTATGATCTACCATCGCACTCGTTTCAACTTGAGAACGTGAACTGTTAATCGCAATAATAGTTAAGATAACGAGTAGAATTAGCGGTACAGCTGCTCCAAGTGCAACTTTAAAACGTAGGGAAACATTTTTAAAAGGCATGAATCTATCCTTAATCCTTCTTCGGGATATTACATTTGCGTTCACTAATGTAAGGTATAGACTCATTCAGAAGACAAATCTAGAAATCAAACTAAAGTCTTAGTTTGTAGCTAAGGATACAGAAAATTTAAACTCTCTATGCGTTAAAATCTTTTATTGAGTGATTACTCGCGTTCGAACCTAGCTTCTATTTCCTCAGCTGATTGAGGTTTGTAAAAATAGTAACCTTGAATTTCTTCAATACCCCATTTAGCCAATTTCCGTACTTGTGACGCTCTTTCTACCCCTTCTGCTACCGTGGTTAATCCTAACTCAAGGGCCATATTCGCGATATTTCTCACCAAGCTTTTCGCTCTATCATTGGTTTCAAGTTGATCAATATAAGACTTATCTAGCTTCACGATATCTAATGGAAAGCTACATAAGGTGCTGAAAGATGAATAGCCAGTACCAAAATCATCCAAGGCGAAGAGTACGCCAAGCTGTTTGATCTCATCCATTCGGTTACTAATCTCTTGTTCTACCCCAAGTAACATACTTTCGGTGACTTCAATGACAAGTTGACCCGGCTGAATATGATATTGAATTACCAGTTGTTTTAGATAATCGATTAAACCTGAATGATAAAAGTGCGGTGCACTCAAGTTAACATGAATAGAAAATGGTGAGTGACCACGCTCTTTCTGCATACGATTAAGTCGCTCTATAAACTGACACGCTTGCTTTAAGATGCTTTCACCAAGTTCGACGATGAGGTCATTGTGCTCTGCCAAAGGTATAAAGACGACTGGTGATATCTGGCCAAACTTAGGATGATTCCAACGAGCTAAAGCTTCAAAGCCATTAGTATTGCCTGTTTGAGTATCCACAATAGCTTGGTAATGAGCACAGATATCACCATTTTGAATAGCGGCCGCTAGATCATTGTTAATCGCATAAGACGTTTGCGCTTGGTCAAACTGCTCTTGATCAATTCGAACTATCCCTATCGGCAGTTTGTTCACTTTGTTCTTCTCAATTGTAAAAATTGCCGAGTTAATTAATGCGTCTAAAGCTTCGTGGCTTATATCAGGATCAATCAGACCAATCGCACAGTTCAGGTCAAGTTCAATGCCTTCAATTTTCTGTTTCTCTTTCAGCTCTTCCATCAACCGAGTCGCCCCTAAAACAGCCTCTTCGCATTCGGATTTACTCGGAATCAATACAATAAATTCATGTTCACTGATACGTCCGACTAAATAACTCGCGAGATTGACACCAAACCGCGAAGCAATAAAGACCATTGCCTCGTCAAACACTTGATGCCCGTATCGTTCAGACACCTGTTTTAAGTTTGGAATTGTAACGTAGAGAAATGAAAATCGGTTAGGAGCCGAATAAACGAGATGGCGAGCTTTTTCCATTATCGCCTTACGATTCCAAAGACCTGAAAGATGGTCTCGCTCGACTAGGTCTTCGATTAATTTTGCTTGTTGTTTGCTTTCTCTTACATCGCGAATAGACAACATCAATGCATCCTCACCTTGATATTGAATCGTACTGACTTCCAGGTCGCAGTCGATACTGTCTCCATTTCTAGGAAGCATTTGAGCTTCAAATTGAGTTTTACCTTGTTGATATTGGCGATGCATTTCATCTATTTGGCATTCTGGCTGAGCATTATCTGGGCACAAATAATCTAAAGGTTGATTAATAACCTCATCCCGCTGATACCCTAGTAACTCAAGCGCCGTCTGGTTAATATCAACAATCTCTCTTCCTCTGACCAATAGCATTGAGATAGTGCGGCTGTGATATAACGCATCAAATTTTTGCTGCGCATCTTGTAACTGTTCTTGGGTCGCTGAGTTGTTATTCGCTAATGCTTGAACCAACTTCATCAATCGATCAAGTTCATCCTTATTGGGTTGATTTAACCCATCCAATTGATATGCGGCAAAGAGCTCATCTATATCTTTCTCTAAATCAGAAAAACGAATCGCGACTCGACGCCTAAATAACAAAAACGTAGTGAATGAGATAAACGTGGCAACAACAGCAACAGCGATGAATAGGTAGCTGAATATTACGCTTCCTTTGATGAAATGATTACGATTGATTGTGGTCGAGAGCTTGGCGATAAGTAAGCCGGAAATATCGTATAAAGAAATTCCTTGTGTAATGGTATGTTCTGTTTTCTCATACGGTTGCGTCAGTTCAGAGGCTGGAACAACGTATTTAGGATCAACGAGTTCTATCTTGTTGTCCGCAATAAGAACCGACTCAAAATTGCCAGGGAATCGAGAGGTAAGATTTTCTCCCCAAATAAGCCAACCAGAGGAAGCCGAAGTGCCCTCACTGTCTCTTACTGGTGTAACGCTAATATTCCAAACACTTTCTCCTGAGACAATGAGACCGCTGAAACTTTCTCGATAGCTATCGAGCAAGCCTTGCATAGACCTTATATGCTCTTGAATCCCTGGGTGTTCAAACAAATCGCCCCCACCGAATGCCGCATTCTCTTCTCTTACAATGGAGACAATATTTTCTCCTTGTAGAGTGCTAAAAATCATTGAATCTAAACCCAATGAATCCAGAACATCGATTGATAAGTTTCGTTCGCGATATTCGTCTGCGTTTTTTTCTATTAGCAGCTCATGGGTTTCATCCCAATATGCCCAATCATAAGAACGCGACTCCAGCTCTTCAACGACCATATTAATGAGACTGTTCGCTTGAGCGCTTGCTCTTTCAGACTCCATACGCTCGAGACTATCAAGACTGACTAAGAAGAAATAACGGGTAATGAAAAGGCAACTCAAAGTCACCCCAAGCAGACCAAAAATAAAATAAAGGGCGGTTTTGGTCTGCAAGTTTAGATTGAGCAAGCGGATTCGGTTCATATAAACTTATTTATAATTTTAATTCTATAAACGGAGTTTATATAAAGTACTCAGCATCTGATTTGATATGGCTCTAAGTTATTGTATTTGGTACGACTGTAAACGTTGGTTTGTT